>MDTG01033145.1_pt1 | contig 26629 bp, 34 predicted proteins | sample 811421 | NCBI WGS metagenome assembly MDTG01 (sample SAMN05326645, study PRJNA326480) | marine metagenome | isolation source: seawater | place: Pacific Ocean: South East | collected 2011
TACTACACTTCCATCATGAAGTAATAGGGGATTGATCCCATAACTGAATTACAACGAATTACTGTTTCTCTTCGTGGTGGCTTTTACCAGCAAAATGGTTGTTTGGTTTTAAATTTCACTGGGCAACTAGATGCCTATTCAGAGAAGCAATTCACTACATTTATTAATGACGTTTTTGCCTCAAATCAACTATCTGTAGTTATTGATTTAAGTAATATCGATTTCATAGATTCCTCAGGATTAGGGGCTTTGGTTCAAGCTGTAAAGAAATCTAATCAGTCAAAAAGAGCATTTAGTGTTGTTGGAAATCCAAGAGTTGTCCAAACAATTAAGCTTGTTCGTTTAGGCGAATTTCTAAATCTGGCACCAGATCTAAGTACGGCCATTTCTAAATTGTCAGCTTGACTGATTGGATACGCTCTCATAAATCTTCCATTTCTCCAGATGGTCTTGGACCTTTGCAATTGGCTTGGTTGGGTGATGCTGTGTGGGAAATGCATCAAAGGTTACGTTATTGCAATACTCCAATGCGTTCCAAAGATCTCCATAATGCGGTAGTTAATGAGGTCAAAGCTTCTAATCAAGCCAAAATAATAAAAATGATTGAACCATACCTTACCGATATTGAAAAGGATTTCATCAGAAGAGGTAGAAACAAGGCTGGCAAAGGTCCCAAAAATGTAGATGCAGCCACATATGCAATCGCAACCGGATTTGAGACTATTGTTGGATGGTTGTTTTTGAAAAATCCTAAACGACTTGCCGATTTATTTGATCTCCTTGATCAACCTATTAACTAGTAAATAGTTCTTTAAAAATGAGTTATCGCTTTAGTAAAGACAAAAGGAATTCAAAAAACTCCTCTTTTAATAAACGAAGTAGTAATTATTCTCGATCAGATAACGAACCTACAAAGTCAAACTACAATGAACGTCGAAGAACAAATAACAAAATCAATCGTTTGTCGTCAGATAAAACAAATCAATATTCTGATAATCAATCATCTGAAAAATCAAGAAGCAATAGCCAGATTTCTTCAAATTACAGAGGAAGTAGTCGATTTGACAGAAAGGATTTAAATAATAATTACAGAAATCGAAACGCTCAACCAATAAAAAATGACAGACGAGGGATAAAAGAATCTATTGCAAATTCTGAAAGTTTTTCTAAAACTTCAAGTGATGATTTGATATGGGGGCGACATTCAACAGAGGCAGCTCTTTTGTCTGGTCGAGCCATACATCGTATTTGGTGTACCTCTGAATTAAAAATTTCACCAAAGTTTTATCAACTTCTTAAAGAATCAAAAGCTTCGGGCGTATTGGTGGAAGAAGTCTCATGGTCAAGGCTAGGGCAACTAACTAATGGAGCAGTTCATCAAGGAATTGTTTTACAAATTGCCGCATCAAAAACTCTGGATTTATCTAATTTAATAAATGCCTGTAAACCTTTTGGAGATGCATCATTGCTTCTAGCTTTGGATGGATTAACTGATCCTCAGAATCTTGGAGCAATTATACGCTCTGCAGAAGCTCTAGGTGCACAAGGTTTGATACTTCCCCAAAGACGTAGTGCCGGCTTGACCGGTTCTGTAGCAAAAGTTGCAGCAGGTGCATTGGAACACCTTCCGGTGGCGAGAGTCATTAATTTAAACAGATCCCTTGAAAAATTGAAGGACGAAGGTTACACCGTTATTGGCCTAGCAGAAGAAGGCCCTTTGACATTATCTGAAGTGAAATTTCTTGGACCTTTGGTAGTTGTTGTTGGTTCTGAAGATAAAGGAATTTCTCTTATAACTAGAAGGTTGTGTGATCAATTAGTGAGAATTCCTCTCAAGGGAGTAACTACAAGCCTCAACGCTTCTGTCGCTACATCAATATTTTTATATGAAGTTGCTAGAAGTAGATGGATGCGTACAATTTCTGGCCAAGATCCATCTCCTAGATTATTGAAACCTCAGATATCAACTGAAATTAAAAAATAATCAATATTGATTCCAATTTAAAATGTACTGAGAACAATTCTCGACATAATTATATTTTGTTGAATTAGTAAATAAATTAGATAATTAAATAGTCTTCTATTTCGCTTTTATACTTTATAAATAGTTGCTACATTTAAATTTTCATCATCAAGTGAACATAAAATTGCCTTTTATTTGATAAATATATAGTTATGAAAGTATAATAAATTAAATGCACTTTACCTATGGGTCCCATTAGGGCTCTTCGAAGCTTAGGCAATAGTTTTGGCTTGGCCTGGTGGGCCAAGGTTGAGACATATCAACCAGATGTAACATATTGGTTTGGTCCCTTCCTTACTCGCCGTAGCTTAAAAGTCAGGTTAACTGGTTTTATTGAAGACCTTAATGCTGAATCTCCTCAGGGAATAAATCATTGTTTGATTAGGTGTCGCCGTAATGAGCCTCTAACATCATAAGCTTAATGATAATTTTATAAATTAATAATGACTTTTGCAGACTTACGCCAGAGATTGAAAAGTGGTGAAGTCTCCTCCAAGGAAATTGTTCAGGAGAAAATTTTAAGGATAAATCAATTAGATCCCACACTTAATACTTTCTTGAGTGTTAACAGTGAACAAGCCCTGAAAAAAGCTGAATTAATTGATAATCAACGTGCAGCCGGTGAGCATCTTCCACCTTTGGCTGGAATTCCCATAGCTATAAAAGATAATCTTTGTACGAAAGGAATTAAGACAACTTGCGCTAGCAAGATCCTTGAAAACTTTGTCCCTCCATATGAATCTACAGTTACTGAGAGGCTTTTGGGGGCAGGAGCAGTAATGATCGGGAAGACAAATATGGATGAATTTGCAATGGGCAGCTCTACTGAAACTTCTGCTTTTGGTCCAACTTTGAACCCATGGAACATAAACAAAGTTCCTGGTGGAAGCTCGGGTGGTAGTGCAGCCTCCGTTGCAGCAGGATTATGTTTTGGATCGTTGGGCTCTGATACAGGTGGCTCAATAAGGCAACCGGCCTCGTTTTGTGGCGTTGTTGGTTTGAAACCCACTTATGGAAGAGTTAGTAGGTGGGGATTAATTGCCTTCGCTAGTTCTTTAGACCAAGTTGGACCATTAACGAATAATGTTTCTGATGCAGCTGAAATTTTACAAGTTATCAGTGGCAAGGATGACTTTGATTCAACTACTGTTGATACCCCGGTACCTAATTATTTAGAGAATCTCTCTAAGTCAATTAAGGGATTAAAAATAGGTTTGATTGACAACTGCTTTCAGCATGAAGGTTTAAAAGCTGATGTTAAAGAATCTGTTCTTAACTCTGCTTCAATATTGGAAAATCTAGGTGCAAAAATTATTAATCTTTCTTTCCCACGTTTTAATGATGGAATAGCTACATATTACGTTATTGCTCCATCTGAAGCTTCAGCGAATTTAGCTAGATACGACGGCGTCAAGTATGGATTTCGTTCTTCTGAAGAAAATTCTCTTATAGAAATGACATCAAAAAGCCGAGCAATAGGTTTTGGAAGTGAGGTTAAACGAAGAATTCTTATTGGAACTTATGCGTTATCGGCTGGATACGTTGATGCTTATTACAAGAAGGCTCAGCAAGTACGAACTTTGATTCGTAATGATTTCAATGATGCTTTCGAAAAAGTTGATATTTTATTGGCTCCTACCTCACCAAGTACTGCGTTTGGATCAGGTGAAAATGTTGATAATCCAATGGCAATGTATTTATCAGATTTATTGACAATTCCAGCTAATTTAGCTGGTTTGCCAGCTATAAGCGTTCCTTGTGGTTTTGATAAATCAGGGTTGCCAATAGGTTTGCAACTAATAGGTAATGTTTTTGATGAGGCGAGACTTCTTCAAGTAGCTAATCAGTTTGAGAGTGCTGCCGATGTTTTTAAAAATAGGCCTAAAACTGATTTTACGTTTTAAAGCTTTAACCACTCCATGTGGACATTTGAATTAAAGCTACACTATATGCAGCGTCGTTTAGCTGCATATTTATGTCATTTGTCCCAATTCATAACCACAGTGATTACAGCCTTTTAGATGGAGCTAGTCAGTTACCGTTGATGGTAAAAAGAGTAAAGGAATTGGGTATGCCAGCCCTAGCGTTGACCGACCATGGTGTTATGTATGGAGCAATTGAATTATTGAAATTATGTAAATCTGAAAATATAAAACCAATAATTGGTAATGAGATGTACGTCATTAATGGTTCAATTGATGATCCTCAGCCCAAAAAGGAGAAGAGATATCATCTTGTTGTTGTAGCAAAAAATCAAATTGGTTATGAGAACCTCGTTAAGCTAACAACTTTAAGTCATTTAAATGGTGTTAGGGGCAGAGGAATATTTTCAAGACCTTGTATTGATAAATCCTTGTTAAAAAAATATAGTGAAGGATTAATTTGTTCAACGGCTTGCTTAGGAGGGGAAATTCCTCAAGCCATATTAAAAGGTAGAAATGATGTAGCTAGAGAAATAGCAACTTGGTATAAAGAAATTTTCAGTGATGATTTTTATCTTGAAATTCAAGATCATGGTTCGATTGAAGATAGAATTGTAAATAGCGAAATAGTAAAAATATCTAATGAACTTGATATTAAAATAATAGCTACAAATGATGCCCATTATCTCTCTAAAAATGATATCGAAGCTCATGATGCATTAATTTGTGTGTTAACTGGTAAATTAATAAGTGATAATAAACGTTTAAGATATACAGGTACGGAATATATTAAATCTGAGGAGGAAATGAGATGTTTATTTACTGATCATTTAGATAGTGAGGTTATTAATAACTCTATTAATAATACTGTAGAGTTAGCAAATAAGGTTGAAGAATATTCAATTCTAGGTACATATAAGATGCCAAATTTCCCTATACCAGATGGATATAAATCAATAGACTATCTCAAAGAGATAACTATCAATGGACTACTGGAAAGATTGAATCTTTCAGGGTATGAAAAAGTTTCTAATATCTATCAAGAAAGACTTGACTATGAGTTAAATGTTATTGAACAAATGGGTTTCCCTACATATTTTCTTGTGGTATGGGATTATATAAGATATGCAAGAGAACAAAATATTCCCGTTGGTCCTGGTAGAGGATCTGCCGCTGGTTCTTTAGTAGCTTTCTCTCTTCACATAACAAATATTGATCCTGTTGAAAATGGATTGTTATTCGAAAGATTTCTCAACCCAGAGAGAAAATCAATGCCAGATATTGATACTGACTTCTGTATAGAAAGACGTGGAGAAGTAATCGATTATGTTACTAAAAAGTATGGTGAAGATAAAGTCGCACAGATAATTACATTTAACAGAATGACATCTAAAGCTGTTTTAAAAGATGTAGCTCGTGTATTGGATATCCCATATGGTGAGGCTGATCGTTTAGCTAAATTAATTCCAGTTGTAAGAGGCAAACCAGCAAAGTTGTCTTCTATGATTTCTAAGGAATCTCCAAATAAGGAATTCCAGGAAAAATATAATAATGATTTAAAAGTAAAAAAATGGGTTGATATGGCAATGCGAATTGAAGGAACAAATAAGACTTTTGGTGTACATGCAGCAGGTGTAGTCATAGCAGCTAAATCACTTGATAATTTAGTCCCTCTACAAAGAAATAACGACGGACAAATAATTACTCAATATTTTATGGAAGATATTGAATCACTTGGTCTTTTGAAGATGGATTTCTTAGGACTAAGAAACCTTACAATGATAGAAAAAACAATTAATTTAGTTGAGGAATCTATTGGCAGGAGATTGGATCCTGACTCTTTACCTTTTACTGATGAAAAAACTTTTGAATTACTTTCTCGAGGTGATTTAGAAGGTATCTTTCAACTTGAATCGAGTGGAATGAGACAAATAGTAAAGGATCTGAAGCCATCATCTCTAGAGGATATTTCTTCAATTCTTGCCCTTTACCGACCTGGCCCTCTTGATGCAGGTTTAATCCCTAAATTTATCAATAGAAAACATGGAAAAGAAAACATAGATTTTCCCCATAAATCACTTGAACCAATATTAAGTGAGACTTATGGAATTATGGTTTATCAAGAGCAGATCATGAAGATTGCTCAGGATTTAGCAGGATACTCGCTTGGTCAAGCAGATTTATTAAGAAGAGCAATGGGTAAGAAAAAAGTTTCAGATATGCAACGTCATAGAAAAATATTTGTTGATGGAGCAGTTGAAAACGGAGTTGCAGAATTAATAGCTGATAAGTTGTTTGATCAAATGGTTTTGTTCGCAGAGTATTGCTTTAACAAAAGCCATTCGACTGCTTATGGAGCTGTTACGTATCAAACAGCTTATTTAAAAGCTCATTATCCTGTCGCCTATATGGCGGCGTTACTCACAGTAAATTCAGGTTCTACTGACAAAATTCAGAGATACATTTCTAACTGTAATTCCATGGGCATAAATGTATTGCCACCAAACATTAATACCTCTGGTGTTGATTTTACTCCTCAAGATAATTCAATCCTTTTTGGTTTTTCAGCAATTAAAAATCTTGGTGACAGTGCAATTAAAAAGATTATCACCTCCAGAAATGAAGATGGTTTATTTACCTCACTAGCGCAATTCTGTGATCGGATTTCACTAAGTTCAGTTAATAGAAGAGCTCTTGAAGCTTTGATCCATTGTGGCGCTTTAGATTGCCTTGATGAAAATGCTAATCGTGCGCAGCTTATTGCTGATTTAGATCTTGTTATTGACTGGGCTTCTTCTAGAGCAAAAGACAGAATTAGTGGTCAAGGTAATCTTTTTGATCTTTCATGTTCCTCAACTAGTGAAGTATCTATTGATGATTATTTATCAGCTCCGAGGGCAGATAAAGTAAATGAATTTTTACCATCAGACAAACTGAAATTAGAAAAAGAACATGTCGGCTTCTATCTGTCTGATCATCCTTTGAAACAGCTATCTGAACCTGCAAGGTTAATTGCACCAATTAGTCTTGGATCATTGGATGATCAAAAAGATAAGTCAAAGGTAAGTGTTATCGCAATGATTCCTGAGATACGAGAAGTAACAACCAGAAAAGGTGACAGGATGGCAATTATTCAACTTGAAGATCTAACAGGTTCTTGTGAGGCTGTGGTTTTTCCTAAAAGTTTTGCAAGGTTGTCCGATCACTTGATGGTTGAGACTCGATTGTTAATATGGGGTTGTGTTGATAGGAGGGATGATACTGTTCAACTTATTATTGATGATTGTCGAGAAATTGATGATTTAAGATTTCTCTTGATTGATCTTCGCCCTGATCAAGCTAGTGATATAAATATTCAGCATAAATTAAGAGAATGTCTAGCAAAAAACAGGCCTGCAAGAGATGAATTAGGGGTTCGGATCCCAGTTGTTGCATGTCTAAAGGATAATGAAAATACCAGATATGTAAGGTTAGGCGATCAATTTTGTGTAAAGGATACAGAACTTGCTTTGAATACATTGTCAAAAAATTCTTTCATTGCAAGATCAAGTAAAAGTCTTGTAAATTAAATTTAAATAATATCTTTTTTACTGCTTTTGAATGCATCCTTCATTCTCTGGATATTTGGCTTTATGTTTTCAAAACCAAGTAAACTTCCTGGACTTAAATCCCAACTTGCAGAAAGGATTCCATAACTTAATCCTAATAAGCCAACTAGAAAGCATATCGCTGAACTAACGAGTGTAAGAGAAGGTGATATTTCTGCAATCCCTTTGCTTATTAAAAAATAACTTCCAATAAAAACACCCATACCACTGATTGTTGGAATACCTGTAGTAAATGCGATTCTTCTTGCCATTCTGTTAGCTACGTATTTTGGGATACCAGATTCTTTGCGTATTTTTTTTTTGGGGACTTTTTACTTCTATGCTTGGAGCAGTATTTTTGCTTGAAAAGCCTGAATTTTCTAACTTAGTCTTTGATTTTTTACTTTTTTTCGCGCCTTTCATTTGTTTTAAACGATGCAATCAAGTTCATTATCCTCTAATAGCTAATTTTTCTATGAGCTCTGTATATCTTTTTTCACTTTTATTTCGGACATAACTTAAAAGTCTTTTTCTTTGTCCAATCATTTTAAGTAAGCCTTGCCTTGAGGAAAAATCATGGATGTTGGCTTGAAGATGTTTGCTTAATTTAGAAATTCTTGTCGTGAGCATAGCAACTTGAACTTCAACTGAACCAGTATCAGTTGGATGTACTTGATGTGTGTTGATTAGCTTTTGTTTCTCTTCTGTGCCAAGTGACATTTTTTTCTTTTTTTCTTACGAAATCTATCTTAATTTAATCCCTAGCCTTCCATCAAGTGCTCTTTTGACTCAAACTTATAAGAATTTTTTTAAGATGTTCATCCATTAGCTCTTTTTTTGCATCATCAGACATCGAATTTATTAGTATTGTAATTTCTTTTTCTTTAGTTATTAAAAATTTGATTGAATCTTTTATTTCACTTTCCATGTAGCCCAGAGAAATTAGAATTGAATTAATTTCCTCAATATATTCACAAAAATTAGTAGAAAAAAGAGATTTCTTATTGTCAATATCGATATCGATATTATCTGAGAATTGTTGAAGTGTATTTTTTAGTTCTACCACTAACCTTTCTGCAATTCGTTTGCCTATTCCTTGCGATTTGGATAATAAATATACATCACTTGTTTCTATTGCGTTAACTAATTTAGTAACATCTAAATCCTCTAATAAAGCCATTCCAATCTGTGGTCCTACCCCATTAACACTAATGATTTTCCGGAATAAATCTCTTTGATTAATATCGTTAAACCCATATAAATTTGTGCAATCCTCACGAATAATTTGGTGAATCCACAATTCCACAATATGTTTATTGTCAATGTTGCTTAATTGTTTTGCTAAAAGTTGTATTTCATAACCCATGCCACCGACGTTAATAACCACACCTTTTTTAGATGAAAGATGCCAAGTTTGTATTATTTGCCCTTTTAGCCAACTAATCATTATTCATAGTTTCATTTGTAATAATTTATTTTTTTAATAAGCTTAGCCACCGTCTATTTGACAACCAGCCATTGATCCACCTATCACACCAGCAGGAATAGCCCACCAACGATCTTTACCTCTTGATACTGCTGTGGCTAGTCCACCTCCTAATATGCCTCCAGCAATTTTCCCTTCAGTACAGTCATTATTATCAATTTTGTTTTGATTGGTAGTTGAATTAACACCTGGGCATGGTACAACTACTGTTTCTTCCCAGTTTCTTACTTCTCCAGGATTATTTCTTGTACCTGGTACATATTCCTCTCTATATTCAGTTCTTGTACAAGTTCTATTTGAAGAATAATTTCTAGGATGCTGATCTGCAATAACCGATGTTGATCCTGTAGACATAATAAGGATTGAAACAATTAGAGTTTTAAAGTTCATATGCAAATTTAAGATTTGAAGCTTTTTGATGCACTCATACTAATAATAGTTGAAATAAGTACGCATAAACCACCTAAAAAAATCATAGTTGTTATTGATTCTTTAAAAATCAATACACCCCAAGTACAAGTAAATATAACTTGGGAATAATTAAGTGAGGTTGCTTGTCCAGCAGGTATTAACCTTAACCCTTCAGTGATGCAGAGTTGACCAATTTGAGTGAAAAAACCTATGCCTAATATCAAAATCCAATCAGTTCCAGTTGGTAATACAAAATCATTTATTATAAATGGCAAAGATAGAGGAATTGAAACCAAAGGAAAGTAGAAAATTATAACCAATGGATGTTCTTTATACGATAATTTTCTCACGCATATATAAGCAAGAGAAGTCATTAAGGCTCCAAGTATCGCTATCGCAATAGCTATTACAAATTCAAGAATATTGTCTTTTGTTCCCCATCCTGGCTGAGTTACTAATACTATCCCTAACCAACCTAAAATAATGGAGAATATTATTCTTTTGTAAATATATTCCTTTAAAATAAAATATGCACAGATCACTGTAAATGTAGGATAAATATATTGTATTACCGTTGCCATTGCTATTGGTAAAACTGTTAGCGCCTTAAAGATACAATAAAGAGCTACTGTTCCAAATATGCCTCTAATAATGAGTAAAATTTTCTGATTTCCCCATGGATTTATATTATTCTTAAATAATAAGAATCTGGTTATTATTAAACTAATAGTGGCTCTGGCAAAAACCAATTCTGAAACAGGTATTTTATCTCCAGCTATTTTTACACAAACACTCATTAGACTAAATGCTAATCCACTGCCTATTAAAAATTTGATTCCTTTTAAATGGTTTTCTTTTTCAGGAATTTGTAAATCTTCTATTTCTCTCAATTTCTAAAACTCTTAACTAATTATTTCATTATCAATTAAAATTATAATATGGCTTCAGTTAGACTACATCCAAGGACAATAGAATCTGTCAAAGAGCGTGTAGATATTGTTGATGTTGTTGGTGAACATGTTGTTTTAAAGAAAAAAGGGAAAGAGTATGTTGGAATATGCCCTTTTCATGATGATAGTAAACCATCGATGTCAGTAATTCCTGGTAAACAATTTTATTATTGTTTTTCATGTGGTGCTGGTGGGAATGCGATTAAATTTTTAATGGAGTTTCAACGACAAAGTTTTAGTGACGTTGTTCTTGAACTGGCAAAAAAATATCAAGTACCAGTTGACACTGTAGAAGGACCACAACAGGAAAGGCTTAAACAACAGATTTCACGTCGTGATAATTTATATCGTGTTTTAAAACTTGCAACAGGTTGGTTCAGAAATCAATTAAATTCTGAATCTGGAAAAAATGCTCTCCATTACTTAAAAAGTAATCGTCAGTTAAGTGATGGCACTTTAATCAACTTTGAACTTGGCTATGCCCCAGATAATTGGGATTCATTACTTAGATATTTTGTTGACATAGAGAAGGTTAATGTCGAGACTCTTGAATCAGCTGGTTTAATTGTTGCTCGTAAAGGTGGAAATGGTTTCTATGACAGATTTCGTAATCGTATAATTGTTCCAATACACGATAGACAAAAAAGAGTTATTGGTTTTGGTGGTAGAAGTTTAGATGGTTCTGATCCGAAGTATTTAAATTCTCCTGAGACAGAAATTTTCGAAAAAGGTAAAAATCTTTTTGGCTTAGATAAATCTGCGACTTCAATAAGAAAAAAGGATTATGCCGTCGTAGTGGAAGGATATTTTGATGTCATGGCACTTCATGATTCTGGCATAACAAATGTTGTTGCCTCTTTAGGAACAGCATTGAGTCGCAATCAAATAACACTTTTATCTCGTTCAACCGAAAGTAAAAAGATCCTTTTAAATTTTGATTCTGATAATGCTGGAATCCGGGCCGCTAATCGAGCAATCAATGAGGTAGAAAGTCTCGCTATTCAAGGCCAGCTAGACTTAAGAGTTCTTCAATTGCCACACGGAAAAGATCCCGATGAATTTCTTAAGGAGAATTCTTCTTCCGAGTATGAGGCATTAGCTACTAAAGCTCCACTATGGATGGATTGGCAAATTGATCAATCTTTAAAAGATTTAGATTTAAGTCAATCTGATCAGTTCCAGGTCGCTGTTAGTGATTTAGTAAGTCTTCTTGGAAAACTTCCTCAAACAGCAATAAGAACTCATTATTTGCAGAAGGTTGCGCAACGTCTTAGTGGAGGTCAAGGTAGATTTGCTCTCCAACTGGAAGAAGATTTACGTAATCAAATTAGTGGTCAAAGATGGCACGGCCGCTCTAAAAAATACGATAAACCTCAAGAAATCAGTCATAGAGAGAGAAGTGAAGCAGATATATTGTTTATATATATTCATTGCCCCAAGTCAAGGTCCTACATACGCAAAGAATTACGTTTAAGAGATCTTGATGATTTTGCTATTAATCATCATCGAGCAATCTGGTCGACAATAAGTGACATTGAAGAGAAAATTTTTGGCGTTGAAACTGTTGAGGATATAAATCGTGGTCGTGATTCAAGTAATATCTTGGCAAATGTCGATTTAATTAAGAATCTCCTGGATAACTTTCTTGTTTCTAATAGTGAGTGTCTACCTAAATTAACTTCCTTGCTTGAGTCTAATGAACTTCGTCAGGCAACTTTAACTGAACCTGAATCGGAAATTCGAGGCGCTTTAGCTGTACTTGAGAAACAAAAATCTTTAAAACGTTGTAGGCATCTCATTGATGCATGGAGTTCCCAGAGATTACAGACGCTTGAAAATTGTATAGCATCACTTATTGTCCAGGAGAATTCAGCCCCTAGTTGTTCATCTGATATGGAGGAGCAAGTAGTCAAAATGTTTAAAGAATTAAATAATGATGCTATAAATTTTCAAGAACTTTACTACGCTGAAAGAAAACATATATTAAACTTAGATCAACAGAGATGTCATAAGTAATCATCTTTATATTTTTATTTACAAGTGAAAAATTCATCTTTTTGCGACTTTGAAAATTGTTTTTTATCTAATGATCTTTGGCCTAATTTTATAAATAAAATTGGCATTTCTAATGCTAAATTGGCAGTTCGTCAAGCTCTTGATCTTCAGAGAATGCAGGGGAATCCGTTCACTTTGCCTATTCTAATTATTGAGACATGTGGAACTGCCCTCGTTAATTCTCAGGTTGTAAAAAATCATATTGGTTTGACTTATATTGAACAAGGAATGATTTTAATTTATAGTAATAAAATAAATGCTATTCAACTGCTTAGAGACAAATTAAATTAATAAATATCTTATAGACAATATTTTCTTAATTCTTTTTTTACTAATCTTGGCTTATCCTCTAATATGTATGCTTGCCTCTCTTTTTCTTCTTCCCCAGATATCTTTTTAGATCCTTTTAAGGCATTAATTTTTGACGGATTAATTTTTATGTTCTTCTTAATATCTAATAATTTACCATCATTACATTCTTGTGCAACATGTATGGCCTCATGTCTCAATGCTCGTTTTATATGTCTAGATGTTCTGTCGAATGTATCAGAATTATTTCTTCTGAGCATCGTATAACCCTCTTTTTTCTTTGCATTATCTGTACAGATAACAACTACCTTGTCTTTCTTTTTCAGAAAACCTGCATATTTTCTACTTAATAAACATAAAGATGTATTTTCTTCTGTTGAATATCCGGCTTGTTTAACCATTTTTATTATCTCTATTTCTACCTTGTCTAAAAAATTAACGAATTCCATTTTAATTATTTATCGAAGCTATTTTTATTTTAATTTAGCATGATGAAGCTTTTAATAGTTATTAAATTTCTCTATATTTTTAATATTACACGAATAATTAATTTGCAATTATAGTTGGAATATTTTCAATTCTTGTCGTTGTCAAATATGATAACCTTTCTCGACGTGGGCTCCAATCTTTCTCCATTATAGTTGATCCCCAGCCTAATGTATCTCTTCTCGTCCTTTTATTAATATTATCTATTAAATAATCTAATCTTTCTAGATTAATTCCTTCTCTATTATCTATTTCGTTAAATAGAAGCGGTTGTTTGTATTGATTACTTTGGAGTTTATGTAGTATTACACCTGCTTTGCTTAATTTATTATATGGTTTATATATTTTTTTTGTTAACACTAAACTTTTTTTAAGCATAACTATTGAGTCAGAAGTTGCGATATTTAATTTGCATGATGCTTCATCTTTGAAGAACTCTTTCGAATGTGTATTTGTTCTTGTAAAAACTGTGATTGCTGAAGATAATTGATTATATTTTCTAAGCTTAGCACTAGCGATTAAAACATATTTACCTATTGCCTGACTTAATTCTTCTAGGCTATCTATTGGATATGAGAAACTTCTACTTACGCATATTTCTTTCCGATCTGACGATATCTCTTTGATAGGTATACAGAGCTTGCCTTTTAATTCATTTTGTATGCGTAAACCAACGACACCATATTTTTCTTTAATTAGATTGGTTGACATATCTCTAAGTTCTCTAGCATTATTTATACCTCTATCTTTAAGCCATTTGGACATTCTTTTCCCTACACCCCAAACTTTCTCTACTTTTATTTGACTAAGGTGATATTCCTTATTCTTAGTGATACCTATATCAAAAATTCCTGAATTGTTTTGTACTTTTTTTGCTAAGTGATTAGATATTTTTGACAGAACTTTTGTCTCACCAATGCCTATCGATATAGGTATTCCTATATTTTGATAAACTAAAGATCTTAAATCTCTTCCCCATTGATATAGGCATTTATTTTTTGGACGTTTTATGGCCCCAAATGCTTCATCTATAGAATAGATTTCTAGGGTTTCACAGTTTCTTCTTAGTAGCTGCATTAATCTATTGCTTATATCACCATAAAGTTCGTAATTTGAACTTCTCACATTTATATTTAGTTCATTTAGTTTTTTTCTTAATTTAAAATAAGGCTGTCCCATGGGGATGCCCATTTTCCTGGCTTCTGAATTGCGAGCTATTATACATCCATCATTATTAGAAAGTATAACTAATCCCTTACCTTTTATTGAAGGGTCGATCATTTGCTCACATGAAGCATAAAAATTATTGCCATCAATTTGAAGTATTGCTATTGACATTGTGATCTCTTTAATCTTTTAGTTCATGGATAGAATGAATTGCTACTCCCCAGATTTGTATGTCTATATATTCATATAAACTTATTGCTGGATAATTTTCTTTATCTGCTTTTAGATAATAATTATTCTTCTCTTTTATAAGTCTTTTTAATGTGAATTCTCCATCTAAGATAGCAACTACAATATGTCCCGGTTTGGGATTTAAGCTGCGATCTATTATTAGTAAGTCATTATTATAAATTCCAGCATTATTCATCGAATTACCACTAACCCGTAGAAAAAAGGTGCTTACTGGATTTTTGATTAAATATTTATTGAGGTCGATACCTAATTCTATATAGTCTTCCGCAGGAGAAGGGAAACCTGCGGAAATTTTTTCGGTTACTAATGGGAATAATCGCGTCGAAGGAGCTTCTTTTTCATTAGAGCAAGAATTCTTTAACCGCATAATCACATGACGAAACCTTTTTTATAGTAGTACATACGTATTGCTTTGGTAGTGATTGTGTTGTCGAGGTCTTTATTCTTTGTGATAGGGACCGCCTTGGGTAATCGTTTTGGCTCGGTAGAGTTGCTCTATGAGTAAAAGACGTGCTATTTCATGGGGAAATGTTAAAGGTGAAAGGCTTAATTGCCAGGAGGAAGATCTATTTAGGGACGGAGTGAGACCGTTAGCGCCTCCAATGACAAAAGAAATGTTTTGATTTTGGGATCCTGTTAGTTTTGTTGCCAATTGCCTAGATGTTAAACATTGACCATTTTCGTTAAGGGTTACTAAGGTTTCACTCTTTTTTATGATTCCTTTTATAGTAGATTCTTCTTTTGTTTGAGTACTGTCTTTGATTTCTATAACTTGTAAACCAGGTAATCTATTTAAGTACATTTCAATGCCTGATTGGATCCACTTTTTTTTTGTCTTTCCAATTGCAATAATTTTGTAGTGTGAGATATTAAGCATAAATATAAATTTGTTTAATCAATATCATCTTCAAGGAGAAATTGTTTAAATTCTGTATAAAGTTCTAGTAATTCGTTGTTAGAAATATCTTGAGAATTTTTATTAACTAGTGATTCTGTATTTGAAGATGATTGTGCTTTTTTTTGTTCAAGGTTCTTAAGTCGTTCTAATAGATGAGGTGGCACATTTCCATCAGGGCTTATTTCCATTAATTCACGAAAAAGTTGTTCAGGATTGGTTTCGACTTCAACTGGGTGTAACTTATGTTTCGTAGTCTCTTTTTGATTGTTGGATTTTCTTTGTTGAGACGTGGAGATTTCTTGAGGGAGGCTGCGTCCAAGTTCTTTTAAACGTTCAAGACTGTGGTTATCAAATGTCATTTTGAGAATTTGTATATTGATTGTGGATCTTTTTATAAGTATATTTTAAATAATCTAGTTTTATTTGAGAAAAATATGTGATCTTTTCTAATGTGTATGGAAAAATTGCTTATGGGTTATAAGACTTTGAATAATTTCAACCATATTCCTAGGAAACGATTTGGACAGCATTGGTTAAAGGATCAAAGAGTTCTTAATGAAATAGCTAATGCCGCTAAATTGAATATTGATGATTGCGTATTAGAAGTTGGTCCAGGGAAGGGAGCATTAACAGAGAAATTAATTGAATCCCAAGCAAAATTCATCAAAGCAATAGAAATTGACAGAGATTTAGTGAAGGGTTTAAAAAAACGATTTAGTCATCAAAGTAAATTTAGTTTGTTAGAGGGGGATGTCCTATCAGTTCCATTGGAATCTGAGAATGGAATAATTTTTAATAAAGTTGTGGCTAACATTCCTTACAACATTACAGGACCACTATTAAGAAGATTGATAGGAGAATTAGGTAAAGAACCTGAAATTAATTTTGAATCACTGGTGTTGCTTATGCAAAAAGAAGTTGCTCAAAGAATTATTGCTTTACCAGGAGATAGTAATTTTAGTGCTCTAAGCGTAAGAATTCAGCTTTTAGCAAATTGCCAAGCTGTTTGTGATGTGCCTTCAAAATGTTTTAGACCGGCACCCAAGGTCGATTCAAAAGTCATAATAATTAAACCATTCAAATCACTTGATAATAAATTTTACGAAATCGGTAATTTGTTGGAGAAACTATTGAAACTTGCTTTTTCTGGTAGACGTAAGAAACTACGAAACACAATTGGTGGTTTTATAACGTCAAAAGATCAAATAAAAGAATTTTTTGCCTGTAGAGGTATTAGTCTTGATCAAAGACCACAGGAAATTTCTCCTTCCAATTGGTTTGCCTTGGCAAAAGTCTTAAAAGAAACTTATGTGATTGAAAATGGCACCTCTAAAAGCAAATGATAATGTTCTTATAGCTGTAGCAAATGCAAAAATTAATTTGCATCTAGAAGTTTTAGGTTTAAGAGCTGATGGCTTTCATGAATTAGCAATGGTCATGCAAAGTATTAATCTTAGTGATAAATTAAAGATGGTCAAAAATGAAAATAATCATATTAGACTCAAATCTAATAATGATGAGATTAGTAATGGTGACGATAATCTAATAAAAAAAGCGGCAATTCTATTGAGGAATGAAGTTGGAAATACCGACTTAGGTGTTGATATACAACTTGAAAAAAATATTCCTATTGGTGCTGGTTTAGCCGGTGGATCTGCTGATGCAGCTGCCACTTTGGTTGGATTGAATGAACTTTGGAACTTGAATCTTACTAGTAAAAATTTAGAAAAGATATCAAAAAAAATTGGCTCAGACGTACCTTTTTGTATATCTGGTGGTAGGCAAATATGTTTTGGGCGAGGAGAAGTTTTAGAAAATTTAAATTCTAATAAGTTTGAATTGGGTGTCATTTTGGTTAAAGATCCCTCAATACAAATTTCTACACCAATTGCATATGAAACATATAAAGAACAATTTGGTCATACTTATCTTGTCGAAGATAAAGATTTTGAAATCAAGAGAAATAAAATCAGATCTATTGACTGGTCTGATAAATCTATATTTTACAAACGAGCTGAAATAAAAAATGATTTACAAAAAGCTGTTTGTCCTATGACACCTGGAGTGGAAAAATCATTGAAAATTTTGTCTAAGTTACCTGGTTCTCGTCTTGTCTCGATGAGTGGCTCTGGACCAAGCTGTTATGCATTGTTCTCAAATTATGATGATGCAAATGAAATACTTAATGATCATCTTAATGAATTTGAAAATGCTGGTTTATCAGCTTGGGCATGCTCAATGATGTCAGATGGGGTTCAATTAGTATGAATTCATCAAATAACGGTTTTAAAAAAAAGTCAGATGCAGAAAAGACCTCTGAATTGACTTTTACTGCAGAATCAAGTGCCGAAGAGAAAAAAGGTCCCTTAAGCTTCTTATCTGGCTGTATTACTAGTTTGTCTTTTAGCTTTTTAAGCCTATTTATAAGTAAAAAAATAGTTTTATATTTTGCTATTCATACTCCTAATTATTCATCACCAATCGCTCAGAGCATTGCTTCAGGTTTTAAAACACTAATCATAGGAATTAGCTTTCTAGCTACTTTTACTTTTGGTTTTATTGGAGTAGGTTTGTTTTTAGTTTTTATAAGAAGTTTAATTGAGGTCAAAAAAGTCAAAACAGACTAGAATTTAGTTATCAAAATTGTTATATAGCAGGCTTTCTATGACCCTTCATGATTTAGGACTTCTTGTTTTATTACTATCTCCAGGTATGTTGCTTTCAATATTGCTGTTATCTACTTTTGCGGCAGGTGGGTAATTAGGCACTGTTTGAGATAGTTTGGAAGAACAAACCGGTAATCCGGGCCCTCTGTTAAAGCTGTGAAAGGTACTCTTTTATTTAATGCTCTTCGTGAAGCAATTGATGAAGAAATGGCTAGAGACCATAATGTTTGTGTGATGGGTGAGGATGTTGGCCAATATGGAGGTTCCTATAAAGTTACGAAAGATTTATATGAAAAATATGGAGAGTTCAGAGTATTAGACACTCCAATTGCAGAAAATAGTTTTACTGGTATGGCTGTTGGAGCCGCCATGACTGGTTTAAGACCAATTGTGGAGGGTATGAATATGGGATTTTTATTGTTGGCCTTTAATCAGATTTCCAACAACATGGGTATGTTGAGATACACAAGTGGTGGCAATTTTACTATTCCAACTGTTGTTAGAGGTCCCGGAGGCGTAGGGAGGCAATTAGGTGCTGAACATAGTCAAAGACTAGAAGCTTATTTTCATGCAGTGCCTGGAATAAAAATTGTTGCTTGTAGCACTCCTACAAATGCTAAAGGTCTTATGAAAGCTGCTATTAGGGATAATAATCCTGTTCTATTTTTTGAACATGTCCTTCTATATAACCTTACAGAGGAATTACCAGAAGGTGATTATGTTTGTGCCCTTGATCAAGCAGACATTGTAAAAGAAGGAGATGACATAACTATTTTGACTTATTCAAGAATGCGGCATCACTGCTTAAAAGCCCTCGAGCTTCTTGATGAGAAAGGAATTGATGTGGAACTGATTGATTTAATAAGCCTCAAACCTTTTGATATGGAAACAATTTCTAAATCTGTCAAAAAAACTCATAGGGTTATTATTGTTGAGGAATGTATGAAAACAGGTGGTATCGCAGCAGAATTGATGTCTTTAATAACTGAGAATTGTTTTGATGATTTAGATGCCCCTCCGGTTCGTTTATCTAGTCAAGATATTCCAACTCCTTATAATGGAAATTTGGAGAATTTGACTATTATTCAACCTCATCAGATTGTTGATGCAGCAGTTGAAATTATCAATAATGACGGAGCTGGTTGATAATGGGCCGGAAGAATTACTGGTTTCTTGTAGTCATCCTTTTTGCAGCTTTAAGTATTTTTATTTGCACTAATATACCCTTTCAATTAGGGCTAGATCTTCGTGGAGGTAGTCAACTTACTTTAGAGGTTCAGCCAACTGAGCAAATTACAAAAATAACTGCTATTGAAATGGAAGGGGTCAAAGCTGTTCTTGATAAGAGAGTCAATGGATTAGGAGTCTCTGATTCTCAACTTCAAACTGTAGGAAAAAATCAATTGTTGCTTGAATTACCAGGCGAGCAAGATCCTACTGGGGCTGCAAAAGTATTAGGAGAAACAGCTTTATTAGAATTCAGAATTCAGAGAAATGGTACAGATTCACAATTAAGAAGTTTACAAACTCTGAGGAATAGAGTTGAATCTTTTATTAAATTATTAGAAGAAAATAATAATTCTGGCCAATTGATTAAAGAAATTAATCTCAACGATGATATTAATAAGTTGTTTGAGGAATACAAAATTCAATCAGGTCAAATTTTAGATTATGAACAATTTATTCTTTTAAGAAATGAAATTAATAAAGATATAGCTAATTTATTTGATCCAACAACATTAACGGGTCAATATTTGACAAATGCAGGCAGAAGACAAGATCAAAATACAAATAATTGGGAAGTAACTTTAAATTTCAATAGCGAAGGAGGGGACAAATTTGCTGAAATTACAAAATCCATAGCTGGCACATCTCGATTACTTGGAATTGTTATTGATGGGATTTCTTATAGCGAGGCTAGTGTAGGTAGACAATTTGAAACTGCAGGAATAACTGGTGGCGCTGCTACAATTAGTGGTAATTTCACTGCTGATGACGCTAGGAATTTAGAAGTTCAATTGAGGGGAGGAGCTTTACCTCTTCCTATAGAAATCATTCAAATAAGAACAATCGGCCCATCTCTCGGAACTCAAAATATTCGTTTAAGTCTTTTTGCCGCTCTCACAGGATTACTTTTTGTTGGTCTTTTTATGATTTTTACATATAAATTAGCTGGCTTTGTTGCTGTACTTGCATTGTCTTTTTATGCACTTTTTACTCTATCAATCTATGCATTACTACCTGTTACACTAACCCTTCCAGGTATTGCAGGTTTCATATTAAGTATTGGAATGGCTGTTGATGCTAACGTCCTTATATTTGAAAGACTAAAGGAGGAATTGCGTAATGGCAACACCTTGATTCGTTCAATAGATGCAAGTTTTAAAAATGCTTTTTCTTCTATTATTGATGGACATTTAACTACTCTAATTAGTTGCGCGACTTTGTTTTACTTGGGAACAGGTTTTGTAAAAGGTTTTGCGGCTACATTAGGTATTGGTGTTTTATTGAGTTTGTTTACTGCCTTGACATGTACAAAAGCGATATTTAAGTTCTTTATGAGTTATCAGGGCCTTCGAAAAATTTCTAATTTTATTAATCCTAAGCAAATTACTACTACATCTATCAATGTTCAATCGTAATTATTTCAAATTAATTAAATTATGAATTCTTATTTTAATGTTCATCTCTACCAAAATAGAAAAATAGTTTGGTTGATTTCATTTTCTTTATCCTTAATGTCCTTAATAGGAATGCTAATATCGTTTAAAAATCCTAATATAAATGCCCCTTTAAATCTTGGTCTTGACTATACAGGAGGAACTCAAATCACTTTAGAGAGGAATTGTATTGACAATTGTTTTGAATTAAATACCAGCGAAATTGCAAGCAAAATAGCTTTATTGACAAACAAAGATAAAAATTTCAGTCAAAGTTCTTCCCCTAATTTGACTAATTCACAAATTCAATTACTCGACGATTCAAAGTTAATATCAATAAGATTACCTTTTTTAACTGCTGGCCAGTCAGAATCTGTTGTAGTTGAACTTCAGACGTCTTTTGGACCTTTCATTAGTGAAAACACTTCGGTTGAAATAATTGGTCCAAGCCTCGGGAAACAATTACTTAAGAGCAGTTTGATTTCCTTATTATTTGCTTTTACTGGCATAGCTTTGTATATAAATTTCAGATATGATCGAAGATATTCATTTTTAGCTTTATTGGCACTGTTTCATGATGTACTTATTGTTTGTGGAGTTTTCTCTTGGCTAGGCTGTTTTTATAATGTAGAGGTTGATTCGCTATTTGCAGTTTCTCTGTTAACCATTGCAGGTTATTCAGTAAATAATACTGTTGTAGTTTTTGATAGAATAAGAGAAAAAAGTAATACCGACAGTCAATTAAGTTTTAAATATCAAATAGATAATGCTGTTGGTGCAACTTTAACAAGAACAATCTATACAAGCTTAACTACATTGCTTCCATTAATATGTATATTGATTTGGGGAGGATCCACACTTTATTGGTTTGCATTCGCTTTGATAATAGGAGTTACGGCTGGTTCTTGGTCGAGTATTGCTTTGGCTCCTTCACTTTTGTCAATAACAAGCAATAAGGATTTTGACGGATAATATATGACTTACTCTTTTAAAACTAGAGTAATTAATTATCTAAAATATAATTGGATACCAATTTTATTAATCATACTGTCAATATATGATTTAAGAATTGATTTACGTCTTCTTTTAGACTTTTTTACCTTTTCTACCCTTTTTTACACAATTTCTGAACATCCATTGGCCATAACAGTTCTGATAACAATACCAACTTTCTTAAATTCCTTTAGAAAAGATTAATCAACAAAATATTTTTTTGAAGTAAATTTTTTAAGACTATCTGTGATTTTGTCTTACTTTTTTGCCTTTCTGGATGATTTTGGTTCAATTACTAATAATAGCTCTTCCATTTGAGTCATTAATTTTTTTACTTCTGTAGGTTCTGGAAGCGTTAGATCTTCTGTTACACCCAAATGCATTCTTCTAAGTTCAGCCCTCAATATCTTTAAAGAAGCTTTTACTTCCTCTTTCTTTTCTTTAGCTGTTGCCATCTTTCATAGTTCTAAAAGTATCTTATATTATACATGATCTTATAAATACATTCTCTAATTGTTTTCCAAATCAAATCACTAAGGATATAATTTGATTTAAGGGATAATTAATTTAATCTTACTTTCGTTTTTCAAATCATATTTTATTATGCAAAATATTCAAAGTAAATTTATTGATCATAATAATAATAAAGTAGGTTTTATAATTTTTCTCAAAAAGTATAAAAAATTTATCATACCTTTTATTCTTATTCTTTTATATATATTACTTTATTTCCTTGTAGACATAACATCTCAAAGCTTTGTCGCCCATGATGAGGGCCTTTACGCTAGAAGATCAAGATTATTGGAGGAATCATATAATTGGTTTTCGTCTCCATTCCCTGCCCCTCATCATAAGACAATTGGAAGTTACTGGGCAATAGCATTATTCATAAGGATATTTGGTAATAGCGAACTGGCACTTAGGCTTCCAAGTATTCTAGCATCATTTATTTGTTTATATATTACATATTTGATTGCTCTAAAAATTACAAATAAGAATTCTTCATTGTTAACTGTTTTTTCACTATCATCAATGCCCTTATGGATTCAATACTCTAGATACGCTAGTCCGGATATTTTATTTGTATTATGTATTCTTCTAATTATTTTCTTCTTTTTAAAGTTTATAGATTCCTCTCATTATAAATATAAGTATTTATATATCTTTATATCTGGTCTATTTATCTCTACTGCTTTTTTTATTAGAAGTTATATGGTTTTTGTCCCCCTGTTTGGCTTGATACCATTTTTGCTTTATCATTTATCAAGGACAAAAAATATTTTTAAGGTTACATTCTCACTTGGTATATTAATTGGATCTATTCCAGTATTCCTAAATTTATATTATTCTTATAGAAAATTCGGGATTTCTGCAATAACATCATTATTTAATTTTACAAAGGAAAAAGCTATTGGCGATTTTGACTTTAATGATTTTTTATTTATTCCTTTAAAATATTTATATTTAACTTTCCCAATTGGCTTGATACTTCTAACACTCCTTTCTCTTACTAGATCTAAGAAAAGAATAAATTATCCTTTATTAACCTATTGCTACCCAGCTATCTCATTAGCGATTCTTTTATGTATGTCTTCAACTTATCCACACTATTTCCTTTTCTTGTTACCTTCTTTGTCAATTATTTTTGCTCATAGATTGGAATCTTATTCTTTCAAATTTTCAATATCAAAAAACTCTATTAAGTATTCGTTATCTTTTTTAATTATTTTGCTATCTTGTTTGATTTTAGTATTCATGTTTTACAAAAATGATTTTTTAATTCCATTTACATATCGAAAGATATTATTAATATATATAATCTCGACCCTCTTATTATTTTCTTTTATTGTTTCATTAAAAAATCTGTTTGATACAAGAATAAGTAAATATGATTTAACAAAGTTCTTTTATTCTATAAGTATTCCTCAACTTATTTCTATTTCCTTATTGTATAATTTTGGGATTTTAGGAAGTCCGAACATCGAATTAAAGTCATTTCTTAATGATACTTATGTCTCCTCTATTGTTAGGGTTAATACTATTTATTTGTATAATGTTGATAGCAAGATTAATACACTTTTAAAATACTACTTGCCGTCTTCAAAGGTTGTAAATTCAAACGAAAATTTAGACATGTATGATTTTATAATAACTTCTGACAGGAATTTAATATATGATAGAGAATACAAGATCAAATTTGAATTAATTAAGGAATTTAATAATCAATTATTTTTAATGAATATTATTAAATAAAAAGAGATTTTCTTCTTTTCGTACTAATATTAATAAAAATAAAAGTTATGCTTAAAAGCGCATATAAAAAATTTTGGGTCCCTTTTATGGGGAGGCTTTTATCAAGATTAATACCTTTGCTTGAAGGGAAACCACCCAGTCGTCCACCAACTTATGATATCGATGGTGATCAGAAATTAGATAAAAAAAAATAACTATTTTGGTAGTGAACCTCCATGACAGTATCCTACTGCTATGGAGTTTATATCAATATCATTTCTCATATTTCTCTTGCCGGCAGATTTAAGATAATTTGTTGTTTTATCGATACAGGATGCGCTTGATGACGTGTATTTGACTATTGGGTATACATATATCACTCCGGCTATTAATAAAGTACAATAAAAAATATTTTTTTTATTTTCATTTATAAAAACATAAGTTTCCTTTCTCTTTTTAAGATATTTAGAAAGCCAAGAGTCGGGCAAGCCAATTTGAACAAACAAAAGTTCAACCCACCACGGAAGTTTTGTTTGATTTTTATCTGAATTGCTTTTCATGGTGATAGTTAGATAAGATTGCCCTTAAATAATTCCGTTTTGGGCTATATCACATCAGTATTGTAGCAATTAAAATATATCCCATATTTATAAAAAAGAAACACTCATATCCTAACTTTATGAGTATTTACTCTTATTTTATTTTTTTTTCGATTCCTCTCAACCGTTGATTGATTTTTCGATTATTTATAGTGTATTATTTTTGAGGATGGCATGTATTCAATGGCAAAAAGAAGGCGTAAGCTTAGTCCTGAACTCGAGAAAAACATTTCATTAGCTAAAAAACAAATTGAATTAATTACAGCAATAATTCATGATATTGATGAGGAAGATATTCAAGAAGAATATAAATCTGCTTTTTTACCAGTTATGAGTTCATATATGACACTGGATCAAATGTATAAGGAATTAGGAATTAATGAAGACACAACAAATCTTTATCAGCAATATTTGACAAATCTTGAAAAGTTTAAAAACGAATATGAGCTTTAGTTTTACGATCTGGATCTAATTTTTTATTTTTAAAATCTGTTTTTATTGTTAATAAATTAACTGTTTCGTATTAAAAGTTTAAGATAATAAAAATATTTTGTTTTTATGCCAGATGATTTAATCGATATTGATCTCGCAATGAATTTAATAAAGGAAGACATTATTAGAGAACTTTCTTTATCTGTTGCCAGGCAAAATAACGAGACATATATTAAAGATGTTTCTTCTAGCACCTTCCCTTTTTCCGAGAGGGGAACGGATTAGTTTTTGTAATAATTTCTTTTATTTCTTTTTCGTCAAGACTTGTAACTAAAAATACTTCTTGAACTAATTTGCCTTTTCTCGCAAGGAGTTTAAATCCTTCCTTAGTTTTTACTGTAATTTTTATTGCTAGTTTTTCCCCTCTCCCTTTCGTTTTGCTCAGAGAAGCTGGTGTGACTGTTTTAACTTCTTTTGTTTCCGCAATTCTCTTCAACCATTTAATTAGACCCTCTATGTTTGTGCTGTGGTTTTGTACAAGTCTTCCCATTGTTATGAATTTTCTTTTTTAAGAATGTTTCTTTATGATTACTTTCATTTATTTTAAGAAGTGCACGATTGAGTCCTTTTAAATAAGTTATAATGAAAAAAATGGAATTCCGTTATGATTTTTACCCTAGGTTGGGCTTCATTGGCTGCTATTTTCACTTTTTCTATTGCGATGGTTGTTTGGGGGAGAAATGGAGATGGATCTATTGATATTTAAAGAATGAAATGTCTATAGAATTCGATCTCTATAGTTTTTTATCTTTTTTCTCAATTTCACTATTGTCTTTTATCACAATTGGTGTGATTTATATTAGCTACGTTGACTGGAAAGATAAGAGAAGAAATAAATAAGTTTAATTATTTATTTCCAGATAAGTTTAATGATATTATTTCTAATGCTTGCTTCATTTTTTCGATATTAGATTTATACATACTAATATCTTTTTCTACCCTTGAATACTGATAACCAAGTAGTTCAGAAATATTTTTTATTTCATTATTAAGTTCTTCGCCTTTTAAATCCTTATGATATTGGAGCTCACTTACTAATTTATATATGCCTATTGCGTTGATGCGACTATAGTAATTCATATCTTTAATTTCTTCCTTTGTTCTATTTAAATATTCATTCAAACTTTCTTTGGAAAAAGTATGGGCATCTTTAATTAACTGGTCCGACAAGTTATTTATATCGGTTGGGTTGAAACCATTGCAATTACAAATAGCATTAAAAAGCTTCGAAATATGATCATTGGGTTTATAGCCATTCGTAAATTTACTGAATATTTCGATTAATCCAGTAGAAAAAATAGCATTATGTTGAAAGTTTTTCTGATGACTCAATAGATGAAGCTCCACAAGCAATTCATCTGCAAGTTTTCTATAAATTGGTGGTATGACATAAGGAAATTCCTTATGGAAATCAGATTTGCTGTCTGAAATTGTTGCTCTA
>MDTG01114303.1_pt1 | contig 26629 bp, 19 predicted proteins | sample 811421 | NCBI WGS metagenome assembly MDTG01 (sample SAMN05326645, study PRJNA326480) | marine metagenome | isolation source: seawater | place: Pacific Ocean: South East | collected 2011
AATGAAAAAAATCGTTTTATTAATGCTTGCTATTGCTGGAGCTGCTTTTGCTGCTGACGGTGCTGTTGCAAACGAAACATTAAAAGCTTACTCAGTACTTGCTGCTGGTGTTGGTCTTGGTCTTGCTGCTCTTGGTGGAGCTATTGGTATGGGTAATACTGCTGCTGCAACTATTGCTGGTACTGCTAGAAACCCAGGTTTAGGTGGAAAATTAATGACTACAATGTTCATTGCTTTAGCGATGATCGAAGCACAAGTTATTTATGCACTTGTTATTGCTATGATTGCATTATATGCAAACCCATTTTTAGGGTAAGCTTATAAGTTTCAACTTATAACTTATAAAAGGTCAAGCTTTTAGCTTGGCCTTTTTTTTTGCTCTTTTTTATTATTCTTACAAAACAAAAAATAATTTTATAAATAATTTTAAAACACCTATGTTAAATACCTTTACTTTATAAACTCAATTAATAACTTATTTCTTAAATTAATCTGATATAATTAAATTAGAATAAATAAAAAAGGTTTTAAAATGAAAATAACAAGTATAAAAACAAAACTACTTGTGCTAGTACTGTTAAGTACTTTCATATCATTTGCTATATTAGGCTTTTATAATTCAAAAAATGAATATACTTCGCAATATAATTTAATAGAAAAAGAAGAACTTAATTTATCAAAAAGTACTTCAAAGTTTATTAATAGTTATTTACAGTCAAAAATAGATATAGTTGAAGCAATTGCAGATGTATTACCAAAAGATAATATTAATATAACAAATACAGATATATTACAAGCATTGAAATTAGGTAAAAAAGCAGGAAACTTTGTAGACGTGTATCTTGGCTTTGAATTAGATGGAGCATTACTTTTATCAGATAATTCAATTTTAAATGTTGAAAAAGATAATTTTGATTCGAGAAAAAGACCATGGTATATTGATGCTGTAACGAAAAGAAAATCAGGTGTATCCGAACCATATCTTGATGTAAGTACAAAAAAAATTGTAGTGTCTGTCTATACACCTTTGATAATCAATAATAAAGTTATTGGTGTAATTGGCTCAGATATATTTATTACTACAGTTGTAAATAGTATTTTAGATGTCAAAGTTAATGATAAGGGAATGGCTTATCTTATAAATGATAAAGAGAATATCATTATTCATAAAGACCAAAAACTACTTAATAAAAAAGATTCCTTATATACACAAATTAAAACAAAAGAAAAGTATGCCTTTGGTGAAGCAGATAATAATGGTATAAAAGAGTTAATGGCATATAGTACTATTGATACTACAAATTGGAAATTAGTAATTAAATTAAATAAAGATTCAATTTTTGAAGAGATAAATAGCCAAATTATAAAGGTAATAATTCTTTATATTATACTTTTAATTATCATTTTAACAATAATTTACTTCTCTTTAACAAAACTACTAGCACCTTTATCAATAGTTGAAGATGGTTTAAATTTCTTCTTTAGATATTTAAAAGGTGATGAAGAAGAAATAAAAAAAATAGATATTCACACAAATGATGAATTTGGGAACATGGCTAAAGTTATTAACTCAGAAATGATTTTAGTGTCTGATGGTATTAATCTAGATAGAAATTTAATTAATAATGTTAAAGAAGTAGTTTCGAAAGTAAATAAAGGGAAACTTGATATAGAAGTTAAAGAATCTGCTTCAAATAAATCATTAAACGAACTAAAAGATATATTAAATGAAATGATTAATACAATTAGTCATAATGTAAATAGTGATATAAATCCTATATTATCACAACTCCAAGAGTACTCAGAATTAAACTTTAAGAATAATATTCAAAATGCTAATGGTAATATTTCTAAAGGATTAAATGATCTGTGTAATATAATTAATCAAATGCTTCAAGAAAATAAAATAAATGGTTTAGCATTAGAAGACAGTTCACAAACTTTACTTCATAATGTTGATATTTTAAATAAATCCTCAAATGTTACTGCTGTTTCACTAGAAGAAACAGCTGCTGCAATTGAGGAAATAACAAGTACTATTATAAATAACACTAATAAAATTGGCGAAATGTCAAAGCATTCAAATGAATTATCCTTATCAATTAAAGAAGGTCAAGAACTTGCTAGTTCTACGGTTATATCTATGGATGAAATTAATGAACAGACACAAGCTATCGCAGATGCAATTACAGTAATAGATCAAATAGCATTTCAAACAAATATTCTTTCACTTAATGCAGCCGTGGAAGCTGCAACTGCTGGTGAAGCAGGAAAGGGATTTGCTGTTGTTGCACAAGAAGTTAGAAACTTAGCAAGTAGATCTGCGGAAGCAGCTAAAGAAATAAAAGATTTAGTTGAAAATGCAACACAAAAAACTGATAATGGAAAACAAATAGCCGATAGTATGATTAGGGGATATAACAAATTAAATCAAAATATTCAAAAAACTACTGAAGTAATTGTAGATATATCAGACTCTTCTAAAGAGCAAAAAACTAGTATTGAGCAAATTAACGATGTTGTTACTAAACTAGATCAACAATCACAAAAGAATGCAGAAGTAGCTACAGAAACTCATGATATTGCACTAAATAGTTCAAAGTTAGCACGTAAAATATTAGAGACTGTAAATAAAAAGAAATTTAGAGACAATTAAAAGTAGTTAAGAGATTTTCTCTTAATTATTAATTTCAAAAAATAAATATTAAGCATTTTTTATGTATATAAGTTGTAAAATTCGAATTCAATTGTCGAAGTGGCGGAATGGTAGACGCGCGGGCTTGAGGGGCTCGTTTCTTAGGAAGTGGGAGTTCAAATCTCCTCTTCGACACCATTTTATATCATTAAGATATTAACCTATTTCCAATCTCATTTGTATCATATAAGTTTCTCTCATTCACAATTTTATTAATTGAGCTTATTAATTTATCATAATCAATAGGTTTAGATAGAAAATCTTCAACTTCATTTTTTGATATTTTGTTTACAATTTTTTTTGATAGATTAATTCCACTTACTAAAATAACAGGTATATCTTCTGTAACTTTAAGAGATTTTAAATAAGATAAAAATTCAAACCCATCAATTCCAGGCATTTGAACATCACTAAAAACTATATCGATTTTTTTATCCATAATAATATTTAAACCTTCCATTGCATTTGTAGCTTCATAAAAATTACAATTAAAACTATCTTCGATAAGAAGTTTAAGTGAATAGATATTATCTTCAATATCATCAACTATTAAAATATTTAGCTTTCTCATTTTCTAATCCTTTGATGAAGTATAATTAAAAAAGGTGTTTATTTTGTGAAGTATAGCCTCAATTTAGTTATTTATTATTAAAAGCATTAAAATAAATGCTAAACCTAGTTCCATCTTGAAAGTTTTCTACAGATACTTTTCCACCCATATTATTCTCAATAATAAGTTTAGTCATATATAGTCCTAAACCTGTACCTTGAGAAGTAAATTTTGTAGTGAAGTAAGGGTTAAATATTTTTTGAATAATATCTTCATTAATTCCACCAGCATTATCACTAATAGTCATTTTTATTATTTTATTATCTAATTCTTCAGCTCTTATTTCAATAAAAGGTTTTTCTATTTTTTTTGATTCAAATGCATCTTTACTATTATTAATAAAATTTAATAAAATCTGAGAAAATTCATTTTCATAACCTAATATTGTTATATTACTATTTATATCAATTATTAAGTCGATACTATGTCTTTTAAATAATCCATCAATTAAACTTAATACCTTATCAACACAACTTTTTAAGTTTAAGTAGTTTTTTGTAGTTTGCGGTTCAAAAAAGTATCTAAAATCATCTATGGTATCTGACATTTTGTTTATTAAATCTAAACTTTTATTATTGTAATCATTCATTATATTTTTTGTTAATTCATCTTTGTCAAACTTCATTTTTGTTTGTTGAACAATAATTGACAATTCATTTAAAGGCTGTCGCCATTGATGAGCAATTAAAGATATCATTTCACCCATTGCTGAGTTTTTTGATTGTTCAAAAAGCATTTTGTCTTTTTCTCTTATTTCTTTAATTTTTTCTTCTAGCTGCTTTTCTATATCTTCAGTCATTAAGTATTTGCTCCCTTACATAAGATTTAATGATATTTTTGTATCCTGTAGAAGTTTTTTTTGCTTTTCTAGTTTTTCTTGAATATCTCTAAATTTTTCATTAAATATTTCATTTTTTACTTTATTTTCTTCAATCTGTCTATTTGTAGATTTAAATCTACTCTCTCTATCTTGAAAATCCTCTTCTACAATTTCATCTTTAGTATTTTTCAACTCTTTTGTTAATTCTTCAATTTGTCTATTTAATTCTAAATGTTCATCTTTTAGTTCCATTCTACTTTTAGACATTTTATAATGACTATCTATTCTAATTTTTACTTCTTGTAGTCTTAGTGGCTTGGTAATATAATCTACAGCACCTACTAAAAAACCTTGTTCAATTTTGCTTATATCACTAAATGCAGTGATAAAAAGTACAGGAGTGTATATATACTTTTGATTTTCTTTGATTTTTTTGCACACTTCTAAGCCATTCATAAGTGGCATATTAATATCTAATAAAAAAACATCATAGACTTTATCTTCAATCATTTCAAAGAAAGTGTTTACACTATTACAAACATCAACTTCATAATGTTCATTTAAAAACTCAATAAATAGACTTAAAACCTCTATTTCATCATCAAGCAATAGTATTTTAGGTTTCACTTATTTTCCTTGGTATTAATATTCTTACAATACAATTTTCATCACTATTTTTAATTTCTAAGTTTGCATTTAATTGATATTCTAAAATTATCTTAGAAATTGATATTTCTAATGTATTCTCTTTATCTAAATAACTATCATCTATTAAGTTTTCGTATATTAAATTAATAATATTTTCATCTATTGCACCATAAACACATATATCAATAATATTATCAAACTCGGTGATTTCAGTAGTAATTGAGATATCTATAGTTTCAACAAACATAATGTTATATTTCAAAAAGTTTAATATTTTATATATAATTGCAGAAAATTGATTCGAATTTCCATAGATTTCAAAATTCTTCAAATTTTTATCAATATGTATAGATAGGTTATTATCCATATCATTTTTCAAAAGTTTATTCGAAGATTTTAGTAAAACTAAATGAATATTAAAATAGTCAAAATCTAATTTATTAAAATCAATTAAAGCTCTAAATTTATTTAAATTATTATTTAAAATACTTATCTCATCTATACTTTTTTTTGATTTATCTTCTAATATAGTTTTTGAATATCTATTGTTTTCTAAATCATCTAATATAAAACTTATATTGGATGAAAGATTAAATAAGGGCTTATCCCAATAGTTTATTAAATTTGTCAAAGCATTTGTCAAAGAAAGAATTCTATTCTCTTTTATCTTTATTTTTTCTAACTCTTTTTCTTTAGTAATATCTCTTATTGTAAGAAATATATATTCAGAGTCATCTTCCCAAAAATTTTTATTTAAAACAAGCCATCTACTAGTAGAATTAATATGAAATTTGATTTCTAAAGTTTTAAGTGATTTATCAACACTCCATTGTAAAAATTTACTTATTTGACCTTTTCCTATAAAATTAATTAATCTTAAATTAGAAAAATTAATTTTATTTAAGTTCAATATCTTTAAACCCTCAGTATTTATTTCAATAATTCTATATTTATCATCTAATAAAATATATCCTACTGGGGCCTCATAAAACATGGCATTAAAGAGTTTGCTTGTGTGTTCGAGTCTTTTATTTGCTAATTGTAGTTCATCATTTTGAGAATATAATTCAATATGATAGTTATTTAATTCATCAATTAATGTTTCCATACGAAGTGAATCTAAATCAATATTTAAAGATTTAGCTTCACTTTTTATCATTTTTACTGTTTTGTTACGAAGTTCTTCAATAACATCTAATTTATTCAAAAGTTATCTTTCGATTATATATATTTTTTTATATTCAGTATCTTTATTTTCAAGAGCTAACTCTTTGTATTTTAAAGAACTAATAAACTTAGATATCTTTTCTCCCACTACATCTTTTTCTTTTTTATCTAATATTTGTAATGCAATCTCAGATATATTTATAATAATATCATCTTCATCACAAGTAATAAGTCCATTTTCGCTTTTTATAATCTCTTTTGTTAAATATAATAACTCATTATTCTTTTCTTCTAATTGTTCTTGTGCTGTGATATCTACAACATTTCCAACCATTTTTAAAGCTTTTTTATTCTCTGCAAAAATCACTGTTGCAATTGCTCTTAAAGTCTTAATATTTGAATTTTTTGTCTTAACTTTAAAAGTTATATCAAATAAGGCTTTTCCTTTAATTGCATTATCAATACATTTCTCAAATCTATCTCTATCAAATGGATTAATAAATCCTAAAAATGACTCATGTGTTGGCGTAAACGTAGAGCTATCTAGTTCTAAAATATTATAATAATTATTAGTCCAAACAACATTATTACTTAAAATATTCCATTCCCAAGATGCCATATTTGCTAAGGCTTGAGATTCATCTAAAAGAGTATTAGCTTTTTGAATTTTTGTTTGTAGTTTTACTAATTCATTTTGCTGTTCTTCTTTTTCATTATAACTTGAACGTAATTCTGCATAAGCTGTTTGAAGTTCTTCATTTGTACTTTGAAGCTCTTCATTTGTAGTTTCAAGCTCTTCATTTGAACTTTGAAGCTCTTCATTTGAACTTTGAAGCTCTTCATTCATACTTTGCATTTCTTCATTTGAAGTTTCAAGCTCTTCAATAACTGTTTGAAGCTGTTCTCTAGTTTTTACAAGTTCTAATTCAACTTGTTTTATTTTTTCACTGTCATTTCCTACAGTTCCAAGCTCAATTGGTTGAATATGCTCTAAGTCTTCATCTTGGAAGAAAAGAATATATATAGGAGGGACATTTAAATCTGTTAGTACAGGAATAATGGCAATTCTTACAAACTTTACAATATCTTTATCTAAATTTATTTTATGATATTTAGATTTTATAATATCTTTTTTAGTCCCATCAACTTCTGTAAAAAGTGTTCTTAACTCTACTGATAATTTATGGTTAATATTTTTGAAAATATTATCTGTAGAATCACCATCTGGTCTAATTAAGTATTTATTATTTCCTTTTACATAAATAATATCCATCATTTCATTTACTATTACACATGAAGGTAATACAAACTCTTGAATTTTAGAAACTAAAATTTCATTCATTGATGGTGGCTTAGCAACATTTACAATTACATCAGGTTCTTTATACTTTGGTGGAACATAATTTGTATGCATAATAGGTGTTTGTTTTCTACCTAAATATATAGCTTCATAAATTTTCCACTTCTTATCTACTGTTTTAAAATAGTTTTGAAATTGCCCAACAGATTCTGACTTACCTAAGAATAATATACCATTAGCTTTTAATGCATAATGGAATAATGGGAATATCTTCTTTTGTAATTCTCCTGTAAAGTAAATTAGTAAATTTCGGCATGTAACTAAGTCCAATCTTAAAAATGGTGGGTCTCTAGTAATATCATGCTTTGAAAAGATTATCATCTCTTTTATTGGCTTAATCAATTCAAACTGATCGCCTTTAACTGTAAAGTATTTACTTTTAAAGTTTTTAGGAATATCTAAAATTGCACTCTCTGGATATACACCTTTTCTTGCTGTTTCAATTGCAACTACATCTAAATCACTTGCAAATATTTGTATCTTATACTCAGCAGCTCTTGAACCTAGAATTTCTGATAAAATCATTGCTATTGTATATGGTTCTTCTCCTGTACTACATCCAGGTGTCCATATTCTAATAACTTTTTCATCTTTTTTATTTAAATATTCTGTTAATACTTTTTGAAGTATTTCAAAGCATTCACCATCTCTAAAGAAAGAAGTTACACCTATTAAAATATCTTTAAATAACTCTTGAACTTCATCTTTATTTTTTAAAAGATGATTATTATAATCAACTACAGAAGTAACTTTTAAAGTAGTCATTCTTCTTTCTATTCTTCGTATAATTGTGCTACTTTTATATTGAGAGAAATCAACTTTTGTTTCTTGTGTTAGTTTATTTAAAATATTTTTATAAACATCAGTATAGTTTTTTCGATTATCATTTGCACTTTTTTCTTGCATTTTTATTGGATATTGAACTATATCTAATAGTTCATTTCCAATATCCTCAGGAGATAAAATTAAGTCAATATTTCCAGTATTTATAGCACTAATTGGCATACCATCATACTTTGAACTTTCAGGTTCTTGAGCTATTGTAAAGCCACCCTCTGCTTTTATTGCTCTAATACCCCTACTTCCATCACTTCCTGTTCCGCTTAAAATAATACCAATGGCTTTATTTTTTTTATAATTTGCAAGTCATTCAAAAAGTAAATCAACAGATGGTTTTGGAGAGTATGTAGCAACAGATGGCTCACTTAAATGCATGATATTATCAGTAATAGTAATATTTTTATTTGGAGGACAGATATATGCTGTATTTGCTTCAGCAATAATACCATCTCTAGCTTCTAAAATTTTTACTTTTGATTCTTTTCTCAATAGTTCAACCATCATACTTTTGTATGTTGGAGATAAGTGCTGTGCAATTATGTAACTTATATTACTATCTGAGGGCAGATTCTTTACAAAACTTTGTAAAGCCTCTAAACCTCCTGCACTTGCTCCAATACCAACTATAGCAACTTCATCATTATTTTTTTTCATTGTTTCTCTTTTTTGCAAATATTTTATTATTTGTATATAATAGATATACAGAATGCAGAGGTACTCAATATGAAAAATTTAGAAGAGCTTAGAATCAAAGCTCATGAAATTTTATCAAAGAAGAAAGTGAAATTATCAGAGCAAATAAAAGACAGTGATTTTAAAGAAATACTTCATGAACTAGATGTATATCAAGCAGAGCCAGAAGCCCAAAATGAGGAGCTTATAGATAAAGAATACAATCTAAAAAATTCTCTAAAACTAAATCAACTTTTATATGATGAAGCACCCTTTGCCTATATTTATATGAATGATAAATTTCAAATAATTAATATTAATCAAATGGCTAGAACACTATTTAATTTTTCTCTTTTAAAACCTGAATTAAATACTTTTTATAAAATAATTGCAAAGAATAATTTAAAATTATTTTTAGAATGGATACAATCTGATCTTTTTTTAGAAAGACCTTTACAAATAGATTTAAATACACATAATGAAACTAGAAAATTTAAAATATTTCTAAAAAAATATGAAGATTTATATCTGATGAGTTTATTAGATGTGAATGATGAATTTATTTTAAATAAAAAATTAAATGATAGTTATAGTGTTCTTTATCAAGTAGCTCAATTTCAAAGTGATATGTTAGTAATTTTTGATAGAAACCATGAATTAACTTTCATAAATAATAGTTTTTTAAAGTTTTTCAATGTTAATAATATAGATGAATTTATACAAAGATATACATATGTTTGTAATACTTTTGAAAAAGAAGATAACTTTTTTCATATAAAATCATCAAAAGATAGATATTGGCTAAAAGAACTTATTGAAGTTGATGATTCAAAAAGAGCTGTTAGTATGTATGATCAAAATACTCATTCTAATAGAACTTTTATGATAAATATCGCAAAAACTGCAAGAAATGAGTTTATTTGTACTTTTTCTGAAATCACTAATTTTTCTCTTCAAAAAGAGCAATTAAGAGAAAAATCATATAAAGATGAACTTACAAAAGTTTACAATAGAGCAAAATTAAATGAATTTTTAGAACATGAATTTACCTATGGAGATGAAGATAATTTAAACTTAGCACTAATTATGTTTGATATTGACTTTTTCAAAAAAATAAATGACAGCTATGGTCATGATATTGGGGATAAAATTCTAATAGAACTTTGTGAATTAGTAGATAAGAATGTGAGAAAATCAGATATTTTTACACGATGGGGAGGGGAAGAGTTTGTAATAGTTTTACAAGGATGTAAAAAAGAACAGGCTTTCCAACTAGCAAAAGTTCTAAAAAATAAAATCACAGAACACGTATTTTCTGAAGAGTTAAAAATAACATGTAGTTTTGGTCTTAGTGAAGTTGAAGAAAAAGATACAATAGAAAGTTTTCTAAAAAGAGCAGATTTAGCACTTTATGAGGCTAAAAATTCTGGAAGAAACTGTATAAAATGAAAAATAAGATAAAAGCTCTACTTGTTGAAGATAGCAAAATAAATCAAATCGTAGCAAAAAAAAGTCTTGAGAAGTATTCTTTTGATGTTGATTTAGCAGAAAATGGAGTGGTTGCTATTGAAATGTATGAAAAGTCACAATATGACATAATTTTTATGGATTTACAAATGCCTATTATGGACGGATTTGAAGCAAGTAAGCATATTAGAAAGACGAATAAGAACATCCCTATCATATCATTAAGTGCAAGTGAAATACCACGAAAAGATGAACTATCATTAGAATCTGGAATAAATGAAAATATCTCAAAACCCATTGAGAATAAAATATTAGAAGATATTATTTCAAAATATTTAAAAATCAGTATTGAAGGTATTGATTTAGAAGAGTTAAGAGTCTCTTTAGAATTAGATGAAAATGAGATATCTAGTATGTTAAATAAGTTTGCAAATACTTATGATAATTTTAGAAAAAACATTCAAAGTTTAGAAATTGACTCTAAAGAGTTTGATTTTTTATTACATAAACTAAAAGGTGTTACTGCAAGTCTACGAATAAATGAAGTATATAAAGTAATTGTAGGAATAGCAGAAACTAATGACAAATCTCTTAAAAAACAAAAGATCTTAGAGCTTATTTTAAAACTAGAAGAGACTATAAGTTTAATAAGAGATAGTATTTATACAAATGAAGTACAAAAACTTTCAAATAAAGAAGTACTTAAAAGTTTAGATGACTTATTATTAGATATTGAAAACTATGCTTTTATAAAGCAAGATAGAATTACTTTACTTATTAAATCTTTGGAAGATATTGTTTCTAAAGAAATACTAGATGACTTATTATCAAATTTTACAAAAAATAACTTAGAAAAATTAAAAGAAAATATAATATATTTAAAAGGTTGCATAAATGAATAGACCAACAGTACTAATTGTAGATGATGAAGCAACAAATATAGAAATATTAGTAAAATTATTAAATGGAAAGTATGAATTAAAAGTAGCCTATGATGGAGTTGTTGCTCTTGAAATTGCAAAAAAGTTTTTACCAGATTTAATTTTACTAGATATTCAGATGCCAAAAATGGATGGTTTTGAAGTTGCTTACTCTTTAAAAAATGATAAAAATACAAAAGATATACCTATAATATTTATTACAGTAAAAGAGAGTAAAGATGTTATTATAAATGCTTTTCAAGCAGGTGCTTCTGATTATATTATAAAACCTTTTTTTAAAGAAGAGTTAAGATTAAGAATAGCAAACCAAATCAAAATTAAACTTTTACAAGAAGAGTTAAGTAGCGTAAATAGAATTCAAGAACAACTATTAATACAGCAATCTAAATTTGCTTCAATGGGTGAAATGATAGCTGCAATTGCACATCAGTGGAGACAACCGCTTGCTACCTTAGGAGCTGTTTTAATAAACCTAGAAGATAGTTTTGAAAACTCTGAGTTAGATAAGAAAGCTTTAACAAAATTTCTAGACCAAGCAGATAATAATATTTCATATATGACAAATACTATAGACGACTTTAGAAACTTTTTTATTCCATCAAAAACAAAAGAAATTTTTTGTCTTAAAAAAGCTACATTGAATGCCTTACGTATTATTGATGCAACTTTTCATGAACATTTTATAGAAATAGAGTTTTTAATTGAACATGAAAAAACAGAATCCTACCAAGATAGTGTTTCTCATAAAGAAAAAGAGTTTTTAGTAAATGGTTATGCAAATGAGTTTTCACAAGTTGTTATAAACTTACTAAATAATGCAAAAGATGCTATTGATGAAAAACTTCAAGAGCATGATACTATCTTTAAAAATCCAATAGTAAAAATAGATATATTTAAAGAGGAAAATGAGATTATTATACATATTGAAGATAATGCAGGAGGAATACCTGCAAATGTTTTAAATAGAATTTTTGAACCTTATTTTACAACTAAAGAAGAGGGAAAAGGGACTGGAATTGGTCTTTATATGTCTAAAACAATTATAGAAAATAATATGCAGGGGAAACTTAATGCATATAATAATTCTCAAGGTGCAATTTTTGAAATAAGAATGAAAATAGATGACTGATACTTTTTTAAAAATTAAATGTGATTTTTTTAATAAAATAATATTTTATTAAATAGTTTTTATGTGAATTAGAGAAAATGGAGAGATAAATGAATCGAAAATTCTATTTAAAAATACTATATGTTGAAGATGATACTACATTAAGAGAACAGTTTAGAACTTTTTTCGAAAGAAGATGTGATGAATTATTACTTGCAAGTGACGGTGAAGAGGGTTTAAAACTCGTAGAAGAACATAATCCAGATATAGTAATAACTGACATTAAAATGCCTGTGATGGATGGCTTAGAGATGTTTGAAAAGATAAGAATTAAAAATAAAAAAATCCCTGTTTTAGTAACTTCCGCATTTAATGACCAAGACTATCTTTTAAAAGCTATTAACTTAGGAGTAACAAGATATATTTTGAAGCCTTTTAATAGAACTATACTTAGACAAATTATTGATGAAACAATTGATTTCGTTAATTTAAAAAAAAGTGAAAAGATACATAAAGATGAACTTACTACTATTTTTAACTCTTCAAAAGATGGTATTGCATTAGTAGATTTAAATCTAGATTTTATTAAATTAAATAAAACTATTTGTCTAAATTTAAAAATAGAAGAAGATGAACTTTTAAATAACAACTTTTTAAACTTTATTAATGAAAATCAAAAAGAGGAAATATCAACTTTATTAAAAAGAACTATTTTTAATAAAAGTATAGATAATGTTAACAGCAAAATCATAAGTAAAGATACTACTATGCCTATTCTTTTAACTGCTGTTTTAATGCCTAATAAGAAGAGTATAATTATTACTACAAAAGATATTAGTAATATGAAAAAAAACCAACATATTATAAAAACTAATCTTAAGTTGATTAATGACAATATTATTAATTTACAGTTTGATTTAGACTATAATATCACCTATGTATCTAATGCATTTTTAAAAATCTCTAACTATGATAAAAATGAAATATTAGGACAAAAACTTCATGCCCTTTTTTCATCTAATATTGATGAGTCAACTTTAAATGATGTACTGGAAAAGATTATAAATGGAGAATCTTGGGAAGGTGAATTAAAAAACATTGATAAATATGATAATGAATATTGGTTAAAAGTAAAATTTTTTGCTATGCATAATGAAAATAATAAAAGAATTGCATATTCAGTAATTATGCAAGATATAACTGATAAAAAAGCTTTAGAAGAACTTTCAATAAGAGATGGCCTAACAAACTTATATAATAGAAGGTACTTTCAAGAAAAACTTGAAACCTTTTTAAACTCTGCAAAAAGAAGAGATGAACTTATTTTCTTTTTAATGCTAGATATTGATTTCTTTAAACAATACAATGACAATTATGGACACCAAGAAGGTGATTATGTAATTGTTGAAGTTGCTAAGGTTCTAAAGAAATTTATGAAAAGATCAGAAGATTATAGTTTTAGAATAGGTGGAGAGGAGTTTGCCGTACTATTTTATAGTGAAACTTTTAAAAATGCCTATGAATTTTCAAAAAAAATTTTTAAAGCAGTTGAAGATTTAAAAATTGAACATAAATATAGTAATACAAGTGAATATGTAACTGTATCTATGGGCTTAAATTATGGAAAAGCATCAAAAATACAAAATGCAAAAACATTCTTTAAAAATACAGATAATTTATTATATGAAGCTAAAAACTGTGGAAGAAACACCCTTGTTTATAAGAAGTAAGCCTAATAATCCTATAATACTAAATACTTATCTTGGAGTTACAATGAATTCAAAACTATTTTTTAAAATGTTATTATTACTAATACTTCCAATCTTTTTATATTCAGAAAATATTGAAAAAGAACCTGTTAAACTAATAAAAGTTGAGACAAAAGAACAAACAAAAGATCTACAAATTGAAGAAAATACTAATACTACAGAAGTAAAGACTCAAGAAGAAATAGCTAAAAGTCCAATTGAAAAACAAATAGAAGAGCAAAATAAACTTCTAGAAGATGTCATAAAAAATATAAATAGTGAAAAATACTTAACTTCTTCAATAGATATAAAAGCTTATAAGAAAGAAATAAGTTTACTTACAAATAAAATCAATATAAATAGAATAGAAAAAAACACTCTTGCTGTAAAAAGAGATGAGATAAAAAAAACTTATTTAAAACAAGAGTATAACTATGAACAAACTTTAAAAAATATAGTATTGGCAAAACAAGAGTATAAAGACAAAAAATATTTTGAAAACCTAATAAAAAACAATCTTAAAAGTTTAGAAAAAGATCAAGAGCTTGTTGATAAAAACACTAAGCTTTATGATGAAGAATCAAAAAATAAAAACACTATATCAAATGCCTTTAGTGAAAACTATATTGAACTTCATAACCAAACTCATATTCAAACTTTTGTCTTAGAATACTTGCTTGAGAATATGTCAAGTTTTAGAAAAACAAACTTTTTTATTGATGAGTTTAACTTACAATATTTAGTTAATAAAATTGATTCTATTTATGGGATATCATTTATCTCAGGACTTACATCTTATCATCTAAAGTTTTCAATTGGTCAAATTGTTGTTGTTATTTTTATCATGGGAATACTAAGACTTTTAAATCTAAAAATAATCTCTTTAATTGCTAATTTAATAGCAAGATTCTTTGTAAGAAGTAAAGATGCAGATAGTGAATCTATTAGGCAATACTTAAGAATGTCTATTGATACTCCACTAAAATATAGTTTATATTTACTTGGTATTCAAATATCAGTATTTATTCTTGTTGATGATCCAATATTAATAGAAACGATAATGCCATGGATAAATACAACTTATATGGCTTTACTAACGTGGGGATTATATGCAATTTTAAATAATAGTATAAATATTTATGCTCATACTTTATTAGAAAAATATCCAAATGTTAGAAAAGAGATGATTGTTTTTATTCTAAGAATTATAAAAATCATTTTAATTTTATTAGTTATTCTATTTTTATTTACACAGTTAGGAATTGATATAAAAGCAATTGCAGCATCACTTGGAGTTGGGGGTATTGCTATTGCATTAGCTTCAAAAGACACATTAGCAAACTTCTTTTCTTCTTTAAATATTATGACTGATAACTCTTTTTCTCAAGGAGATTGGATTAAAACTAGTAATGTTGAGGGAACTGTTGTTGATATTAGAATGAGAACTACAAGAATTAGAACTTTTGACAATGCAATGATTACAGTACCTAATACACAGCTTGCAAATACACCTATTATAAACTGGTCTAAAAGAAAAATAGGTAGAAGAATAAAAATGACTTTAGGTATTACTTATGATAGTCAAATGAAAGATATAGTTCAATTAAAAAAAGATATTTTTGAAATGCTTGATAATCATCCTAATATTGCATCAAATAAAAATATTCAAGAGAGTCACTCACGAAGATTTGAAGCAATAAAAAAAGAAGATTTACAAGGTATTAAAAGAACACTTTTAGTGTATATTGATGCTTATGGAGCTTCATCTATTGATATCTTAATATACTGTTTCTCAAGAAGTCCAGATTGGGAAGAGTGGCTTATTACAAAAGAAGATGTTTTAGTTAAACTTGAAGCCTTAGTTAAAAAGAATAATTGTGATTTTGCTTACCCTACTCAAACTATTATGCTAAAAAAAGAAGAAGAGATAATAGACCCTATATCTGAAAAACTATCTTCAATGAGTTAAGATAAATACTTGATAAATAGAAATTATCTTCTATTTATCAACTAGTATATCTGCTTTACTTTTTAATTTCTTTTTGTATAAGAACTCTTTTTCTCTATCAGTAAACTTCTCATTAGAAGTTTTTTCTTCTGCTGAATCAGTTTTAAATATTTTCTTTTTTTCTTTTTTTTCTGGTTTTTCTTTCTCTTCTTCATTTTTAAACATAGTAAGAAGTAAATATATAGAAAAAACAATATTAAAAATAATAATAAACCACTTTGATAATAATACAATTTCTAAAAATTCTAGTTTTTCTTTTAAAGTTAAATACTCTACAACATCAGAATAAATTGCATTTGCAAATAAAGCAATAATTAGAAGTAAAACGATTAAAATTATTCTTCTTCTAAATTTAATTAAATAGTACCAAAAAAGTGCAGATTTTACTTGTTTAAACATATTTTATCTTTACACAAAAAAGTTTAAACCTAAAGCAGCAAGTGCAACTACTAAAGATTTTGTCTTTAAATCATCTATTATTTTTCTCTCTTCATCTGCAATTATAACTTCAAGTTGTTCATCATTATAATCATTAAATGTTTTATGATTTTCTGCAAGTCTAGCCTTTGTAGCAAGAACAGCTTTTTCTCTTATTTTAAAACTTACAGCTTCTTTTAATTTATTACTTTTTAATTTTGGATAATCAAATGCTTTATTTGCATTATCTTTTATAATTTGTTTTAAGCTCATTAACTTTCCCATTAATTTTTTATCATTATAGCATTTAACAATTAATGAAAAAATATCTTAAGTTTTTTTATCACTCTTTTCATCTTTAATTTCAAAAGCAGTTTTAATAATATCAATTCCATATTTATCTCTTAACTTTTGCATTTGATTAGTTAAAGCACTTTTTTTACTATCTTCTTCATACTCAAAAAGGTTATAAGTAAACTCATTTGCTTTTGCAAAATTTGAAACTGTGATATTTAATTGTACAACTCCATGACTTGGATGAGTATCATTATTTGAAAATAAACTTGTCATATGATTTTTAAAATCAAGCTCATTAAAAATAGTATTAACATTTATATAGTTTTTTGATTTTAGCTTTGATTCATACTTAATCTTTATAGCATAAGTTAAAGGATTAACTTTTGATTTTTTCACTAAAAAACAAAGATATCGTGAAAGTATTGCTACTCTTCTTCTAAGTTCACTTCTATCATAAATACAATCAAAAGTTCGACCAATTCCTATAGATTTTTTTTCTCTAAAGGTTGTAAGTTTATTATCTCTAATTCCACAAACACGGTTATACAAATCAATTCCAGGCTTTTTCCAAGAGTAAAAAAGCTCTCTTTTATTTTTAATATCTCCTAAGGTTTTTATTCCATAACCTTTTAATCTTTCTTGAAAACCTTTTCCAATTCCAGGAAATTGGGCTATTGGAATATTTCTTATAAAATTTCCAATATTATCTTTACTGACATATTTCACACCATCAGGTTTTGCATATTCTGTTATTAGTTTTGAAAGATATTTAGTATTAGCAATACCAATTGAAATAGGAAGTCCAAGCTCTTTTTGTATTTTATTTTTTATATTATATGCAAATTCTATAACTTCATCTTCTTCAATATATCCACTTAAATCTCCAAAAAATTCATCAATTGAAAACTGTTCAACTAAAGGAATTTCTTTTACTAATAACTCTTTTAGTTTTTGTGATAAATCATGATATAAAGGATAGTTTGGAGGAAGCATTTTTAAATGTGGACATAAAGTCAAGGCTTCATTTACACTCATTGCAGTCTTAACTCCATAAGACCTTGCTTCATACGAAGAAGTTGTTATTATTCCTCTTATTTTTCCATTTTCATCTACAAAATACTCTTTAAAAGTTTTTTGTCCTTCATTTGTAAGTATTGAAGATACAAAAGCACCCTCATTTGATGAGATTTTTCTTATCTCTTTTTTTGTTGAAAAAATATTTAAATTACTTCTTCCTCCAACAGCAACGGGAATATGAAGTAAACTATCATCAATAGTTCTATGAGCAGATACAAAAAAGCAATCAAGGTCTAGATGAATAAACAATACAGTCTCCTACTTTATAAACTGTATTATATTAAATATTTTGAATATCTTTGGATTTTATTGCAGATTGTAATAAAAAGAGTAGAAGTGCTATTAAGTGAAGATATAGCACTTAAAAGATACTATTTTAGACTTTCTTTAAAAAGGATATAAAATAGCAACTTGTAAAAACTGCAAAAGAGAAATCGAAGCAAAAAAGAGACAATGCCCTTACTGTGGAATTTTAAATCCAACAGTAACTTTAAAAGATATCTTTATAAGCCTAGCTTTTGTCTTAGGTGTAATGAGTATAGTAACTTATTTTATGAAGTAAAACCTAAACTATTTATTTTCTAATTAATGCGTAAATAAAACCTAAGGCTAAACCTATAAAATGAGCATACCAAGCAATTGGAAGACTAATTAGTAGTGGTGATACTGAGATAATTAAATACCACCTACTTACAAAACCCTATATATAGACCTTTAAAAATTGAAAATATCACTTTATACACCTTTTTATACCGCACAAAAAGCTAAAGTGTATATTTAATTTACACTAATACATTATTTTAGTTACATATAAGTGCCTTTTATATCTCCGTTCTATTTAATTTTAAAAACTTGCCATTTTTCACCATTATATAAAATATCAACCGTTAAATATGTATCTTCAACTATATTATGTTTTTGGAGTAAATATTTAGGTATATAGTAATCATCTATAAAAGCAAAGTCAGGTTTTGTAATATCAACGCCTAGTTCATCTGCGATTTTTCCACTAGTAATGTAATCAAAATCATAGGTTCTTTCATAGCCTTTGTATTTTAAACAAGCCATTCCTTCTATTCTTTTAAATAAAGATGAATTTGTTTCATTTGTATTTTCAATATTTAGAATATGAGTTCTATATTTCGATTGTTTTTTATCATATGTTTTAAAGTACTTTATTTTAATAAAATCACCGACACTTGGTCTTAATTCTGTTTGTGAAAATTTCAAAATTCCATCTGATGATTTATTAATAATATAATGAAATAAATTCTTAGAATTATTAATATGGTCAACTATTGCAATATTTGAAGGAGCTTGGCTAATAAAATCATCATAATTAATATTCACTTTTTCAGTTTGAAGAGGTAAATACTTGTCATTTTCTTTATCATAATGCAGTTTTATGTTCACTATATCATTAACCTTAGAGTGTTTTATATCACTAAATTTATATTTATTTACCATAAGATTAATATCATTTAAATCAGATAGTAATACTCTTCCTTTCTCTTCTTTTGTTTTAATAACATCATATATTAATAATGTAGTAAATGGAATATCTTCATAAAGATAATTTTCTGCTAGATTCGTATTTTCTTTATAAAACTCTTTATTGTTATCTCTTGATATATTTACTTCTTTAACTTTCTCATATAACAATACAAAGTCATCAGATAATTTCCATCCTTTCTCTTCTCTATGTTTTTTATATAATTCTAACTCAATTCTTGTTTCTTCTAACAAGTCATACTTGGTAAACTGTTTTGCTAAATCTAAGTGAATCTCTCCTAAGAAATCCTCATTTTTTTGAAGCATTGAAGCTTTACATAACATAGATATAGAAAGTTTCATATCATTATGATTAATAAGCTTTGAAAATTCATGCCATATATAAGCTTGGTCACCTAATTCTAAAGTAATCTGCTTATATATATTTATAGCCTCTGTATTTTTTCCAAGTTTATTTTTTAATATTGCAAAATCTCTTTTTAACCAAATATCATTTGTTTTTTCAATTGATTTTTTGAATAACTCTATAAACATATTGATATTATTTGGAGTTTCATTAAGCTGTTTAATACTCTCAGTTACTTTTTTTAATACTCTTATTACTAGAGCTTTTTTTGTATATCCATCTTTATTTGTTACATCTATCCAATCTTTTGCTCTAAAATTATCAACATTCCATTTTTGAATAAAAGGGAAGAATCTAAAAGAATCATTTTCTTTCATAAATCTTTCTGCAATATCCAATATTTCTGAATGCCAATGAGAAGAACCAAAATTAGAATAATTAATAACATAGAATTCGAATGTACTCCATAATTCTTGAATTCTATTTTCTTTATGAAAGTAAAATATTTGCCAAAAAAATTGCTCTCTAATAATATCTATAATATTAATATTATTACCTATTTTTAATTGTAAATAATTTATATCAATTGTAGTCTTTTTATATACAAATTCTTTTAATACTCTTGAAACTAAAGAAGGGTATGTTTTATCATTACTATATTGTTCACTTTTATCTTCATTTGTTAATAGTTCAGGATTCCAAATTTGGAAGAATTTAAATAATTCAAAGCTACTTGCTTTTTGAGAATACATCAATGCTAGTCTCAATATAGAGGAATGAAGGATAGACGGTCTTTCATTTTTTAAATTAATATATTCAAAGAATAGTTTTTTAACATCATTAATATGAAGATTAAGCATTGAGTCTTTTAAATATCTATATAATATCCACCCATAAGACTCATGAGTATTTAGAGATAACTGACCATTTTGTTTTAATTGGTGAATTATAGTTAAAGATTGTTGATGGTTTCCATTTTTACTTAAACTTTCTGCTTCAGATATTTGTTGAGAATTAACATCTAGTTTTGGTCTTAAATAGTTAATTTGTTTTGTAATTATTTCATCTTCAATTATAAAATCTATTGATAATAATTGACTAAAAAAATTTCTTGCTTGATTAATATTATTTATTATCTCAGCTTTTACTATATCAATTAGTACCCATGCATATGCTTTTTGAACCCATTCATCATTAGGTTCTTGATTATAAGCATCTAAAGCTAAGCTGTAGGCATCAGTTAAATTTTTTTCTTTTCTAAGTTGAAAAATCTTTTTTGTATCAATTTCCATATATTAATTATCTCCACTAAGCCTTGCAACTATATTTATAAAACTATCTACTAATTCTTTATCCTTTGAACCTATGGTTGCTTTTGTAAAAAATCCATCTCCATTGTAAAAGGCATCAAATATCAAATTTTTTTTGTTTTTGGAAAATTTTAGAGTATCTTTCCAATCATTCTCTATTATGTAGTTACATATAATATCTTCTTCTGATAAGGCATGTAATAATAAAGTATATGCTTCTTTTTTCCATAAGTCTTCAATAAAATCTAAGTTTTTCATCTCATTGTCTTCAAGAATCAATTCAAAAATTTTTTCTTTAAATTTTTCTGTAGTTGAACTTATTAGTTTAGGTACTTTAAATTGTTGTTTTCCATTATAATAAATTGAAAATATTGCACTTTCATTATTTTCTGAAAATTCATATTGTTCTTGCCAAGGAGGATGTAAGATTGATTTTACTTTTATATTTGTACTTAATAATTTTGACTGAATCATATTATAAAACTCTAGTAAAAAGTTTCTATTCTCAGGAAAATTGAGTCGATTTTGTACAATTATATCATCACTAGATAAAGGATAATTTTCATTTGCAACAAAATATGATTCATTTGAATGAGTTGCTTCTTTTAATTCTAACTGTATATAAGGATTAATTGGTTTATAATTGATAAGCTTAATTTCTTTTTTTGCTCTTGTCAATGCAGTATAAATCCATCTAAAATAGTTTTCATTTGCTTTACCATTATTACCTTGTTCTGTATTAATTAATACATTATCCCATTTATAAGATACTGATTTATGAACAGTTAATGCCCATCCAAATTTTAGCCATATAGCATTTTTATATCTATTATATTTTGAAGAAGAACTATGTTGTAAAGAACTATGAAACTGTTTTTTTGCTATTGAAAGTTTTGATTTAATTTCTTTTTGGTTAAGGTTACCTTTTTCAATACCTTTTCTTCCATCTTTTATTAATTCTTGAAAGAATAGCTCTTCTTTAGTATTTATTGATATTTGTTTTAGTTCTAAGAAATAGTTAGATTCTAAAAACAATTCTTTTTCAAGGTTATTTAGAAATATATTATATGCAATTGTTTCATCTTCTGATAATTCATTTTTTTCATTTAATCTATAATTTTCAAAACTCAATACTGATATAGTTTTATTTGTATCTTTTAGATAAATTTTCACTTCTCTAAATTTTAATTCAATAAATTTTCCCTTTATAGATATAGTTTCTATTTCTATATTATTTGATACAGTTTCAATTATTGCAAACTGCCCATTATATATTTTTTGAACATCAGACCATGGGTCATTATTATATAAAACAATATTGTTATTTATAAGAACTAAATCCCCTTTATTTAAATCATTTCCATTTAATAAGATAGTATTCTTTATCCATAAATTAATTTTTTGTGCATCTTTATTTGAGAAAACAATTGTTTTAAAATCACTCTCTAGATTTTTAGAAATATAATCTTTAATTGATTTTTTTTCAATAATATTTATACTTTTGTCAAACTCAAAATTAAGGTTATTATATTTATTCATATTAATTGAATTAACACATATTAATGCTTCTTTTGTAATTACTGAAAATTTTGGTTTATCTAAAAGATTAAAGTATTTAATTTTTAAATCATAGACTTTTTCTAAATATTGTCCATTTAAGCAGGATTTCTCTTTTGAACCAATCAATAACTGATAAGAATCTCCTATAAATACAATTTTGCGTTTTTTACTTTTATTTGTTACATAATTAATGAAATCTTTTAATAAATGTCCTGTACCAAATTGCATATTTATAGACTTATAAAAACTATCAGTAATTAACTGAGCTTCATCAACAATATATAAACATGTTTCTTCATCATCATTATCTTTTAAAGGGATGATTTCAATAGAATTATCATCTCTAAATTCATCTATATTTACTTCCGATAAATCACTATTCCCACCGTAAATATAAGAATACATACTATCAAACTTAGAGCTATTAGATGATAAATTATTAGCTATCCGTTTAGACTGAACAATTTTTTTAACTTCTTGAATCTTTTGTTCATAAGCTAACTCTTCTATATAACTGATTAGATGTGTTTTTCCACTATTTGTCGAGCCATTAAGAATAAATACATTTTCAGTATCTGATTTAATAAAATCTGAAATTTCTTGTATAGCAAGTTTTTGGTCATTATAAAGTAAATTACTATCTAAAGACTTATTCTCAATTTCTACTACTCCTGAACCTGAGTAAGACTCTTCTAAATCAAATTTATTAGCTTTAAAAACCTCTTTAAAACTATTATATGATTTAACAGATAAATTAATTTGATTATCTGATATATCAATAATATCTTTTATTTGTTCTAGGTAAGAGTTTTCATCAACAATAAAAAAGTCTATTTTATCTTTTGATGGGATATTACCTTCTAGTGTAATTGTATTTTGGAAACAAACTATCTTAAGTACATGTCTTGGATTAAAAATATCATTTTCAATAAGATTTTGTTCAATATATTTAGTCGTAATACTTCTGAATTTCTTTTTTTGAATCATCAGTTGTTTATAGGGATTAATGGAACTACCACCTTTAATTCTTGTGCCTTTAGAATCACTCCATATTCCATCATAAAAATTATCTTCATTCGGTAATATTATATTTCCACTAAAGTTTTTAAAATCTATTATACAAACTACATGTTTTGTAATTAATAGTGTATCAATTTGAAGTCTATCATCAACCACACATTCAGCATTTGCAATCAAAAGACCATCTTGTTCATATTTATCAAACATATATTTTAAGTTTTTTGCAAAAGTTCTGAAAAAACTATTTTCGTAATGTCTTGTTGCTATTCCTCTCCTAATTTCAAACACTTTTATTTTTCCTCAATCAAATTATTTTCTTTTCAATAAGCTAATTATAATACTCTTATTTTTATTATAAAATAATAATTTGACTGTAAGCAATATGTTATTTTTCTATTTCCTTATTTTAATAAAATTAAAGAAATTGTTATAAAGGGTTAATTATAGAAAAGCATAAAAACTTATGAGAGGAAACAATGTAGAAAGTAAATAAAAAACATAAAAATAAAAGTGGTGCAACTATTTTTAATAAATACCATAAAGGTGTATAAAAAGTTTAAGTACTATAAAATAGTACACTTTTTTACACCTCTTAACGTCTTATAACCCCGAAAACAAAGCCTATTGCTAAACCTATGAAATGGGCATACCAAGCGATTGGAAGACCTATAAGCAAGGGCAGTACAGAGATAAGTAAAACCCAAGTAATTATTCCACTTCTTTGAGCTTTATCATAGTAAGCTACATATCCTAAAAGAGCAGAAATAGCTCCTGAAGCCCCTACAATATTCACAGTTTGATCTAAATAATAAACATAAGCAAAAGAACCTAATGAAGTTAAAATACCACAGATAAAATATACAGAAATTAATTCTTTAGCCCCACGTCCTCTCTCAATTAGTGAGCCAAATTGATATAGTACAAACATATTCATACCTAAGTGAGCTAAGCCACCATGTGCAAACATTGAAGAAAGTGGTTGCCACCAAAAATCTGCAATTAACATATACATATTAAGACCTAGATATAAGCCACCATTTTGTAAATTTATTTGAAAAATATACATTAAAACTGTAATTATTATAATTATATTTGTAGCTGTAAAATCTTTTTTACTAATATTTTTTAGCATTGTTTTTATATACCTTTATTGTACAATCAATAATAGATTGAATTTCATTTTTATCATAAAACTTAAAATCTTTTGAGAAAGTAAAAATCTCAATAGAGTTTGCTCTAAATGATGTTTTTACAGTTCCTGCTTTAAATTTATTCTCTTTTTTTAGATTTATCTTTTTATCTTTATCTTGCTCAATTATTTCATAATTAATAGTTAAGAATTTAGATATATCTTTTTTTGATTCAACTTTTATTGCTTTTGTAAAATACTCATTCACTTCTACAAGAGGCATAAACTCTTCAATAATTGACTTTGAAGTTAAAGATTTTATATGCCCACCATCAAGTTTATAATAACCATTTTTTAAAGCTTTTAGCGAGTTATTTAAGAGTTTTTGATTAAAGAGTTTTGATTTTGAAGTTTCATCTTCACACTCAAGGGGAATTACTTTTTCTTTTTTTGAATAGACAGCTTTTGAATCAAAATTAGCTTCATCATCTTGCATATATTTTAAATAAACAACTAATGTAATTGTTATCATAATAATAGAAGCCAAAGTAAAAAAGTTGTTTATTATAGTACTTTGTCTTCTATTTCTTTTCATTAATACTTCTTAAACTAATGCCTCTTTTAAAACATCTTCAATTGTATCAACTGCTTTTATATCCATAGCTTTTTTAACTTCTTCAGGAATATCTTCTAAATCTCTTTCATAGTTTTTTCTTGGAATTAATGCAAGTTTCATTTTAGCTTTAAACGCAGCAATTAACTTCTCTTTTAAACCACCAATAGGTAAAACTTTTCCAGAAAGTGTTAATTCTCCAGTCATTGCAATATCTGATTTTATTTCTCGCTCAGACAGAACTGATGCAATAGTTAAAGCCATTGTGATACCAGCACTTGGTCCATCTTTTGGTGTTGCTCCTGCTGGAATATGTAAATGAATATCAAATCTTTTGTAAACTTCACTTGAATCAACTTCAGCTTTATCTTCTTTTTCTTTTATTGTCTTAGGAATAATTGAATTATCAATCTTTAAAGTTCCATTATCAATTAAAACCTTTACAACTGAGTAAGAAATTCTAGATGATTCTTTCATCACTTCACCTAGATTACCTGTAACAGATAAAAGCCCTTTACCCTTTAATTTAATAGCTTCACTTTTTAAAACATCTCCACCAACAGCTGTCCATGCTAATCCATTAGCAATACCAATAGAGTTTTTCTTATCAGCTGGGTCTATTTCAAAAATAGGATTATCTAAATAAGTTTTTAAGTTCTTTGTAGAGATTGTAACTTTTGCTAATTTGTCATCACCTAATAACTTTTTAACAGCTTTTCTAAATAACTTAGAAAATACTCGTCTTAGATTTCTAACCCCAGCTTCTCTTGTATATTTTGCAATAATTAACTCAATAGTTGCTTTACTTAATGAAACTTCTGATTTTTTAAGACCATGCTTTTCTAACTCTTGAGGAATTAGATAATCTTTTGCAATATGATATTTTTCATTAGGTGTATAAGATGAAATCTCAATAAACTCCATTCTATCTCTTAATGGTGCAGGAATTCTTCTAGCATCATTTGCAGTTGAAACAAAAATAGTTTGAGATAAATCAATTGGGAAGTTTAAATATAAATCTCTAAACTCATTATTTTGTTCAGGGTCTAAAATCTCTAACATAACTGCAGTTGGATCACCTCTGTGGTTTGCTCCAAGTTTATCAATTTCATCTAAAACCATAACTGGATTCATAGTTTTTGCATCAATAAGACCTTTTACTAAACGTCCTGGCATTGCTCCAACATAAGTTCTTCTATGTCCTCTTAATTCATTTACATCTTCCATTCCACCAAGTGCAATTCTTACAAGTGGTCTTTTAAGT
>MDTG01353441.1_pt1 | contig 26629 bp, 21 predicted proteins | sample 811421 | NCBI WGS metagenome assembly MDTG01 (sample SAMN05326645, study PRJNA326480) | marine metagenome | isolation source: seawater | place: Pacific Ocean: South East | collected 2011
ATTCCAGATGAACCTGAACCTGAACCTGAACCTGAACCTGAACCTGAACCTGAACCTGAACCTGAGCCAGAACCAGAGCCAGAACCAGAGCCAGAACCTGAAATTGATCCTCCTATACTTTTATGTGTAGATTATATTTCAAAGGTAAATGTTAGATGGAATAGTGGATACAAATATATATTAAATGATAGATACACATACAATCCTCGTGTGTTTTATGGAATGTACAACGGGACTTATATATTAAGTGATATACCTATACATTTCATGACAGCAATATTAAATAATGGAGATTCAAATATAGAATACACCGGAGATGTTGATAAAAGATTTAAAAGTATAGTTAATGGTTATATGTACGATTTCTATTATGGAGATATAACAGTTACTGTAAAAGGAAATTTTGATAAAGTATCATTATATTCATTAAATTATGATTATATGGGAGGAGAAGATTTATTAACTTATACTCATTTATGTAAAGAACCTGAACCAGAACCACAGCCTGAACCTGAGCCTGAGCCCGAACCAGAACCTGAACCTGAACCCGAACCTGAACCTGAACCCGAACCCGAACCCGAACCAGAACCTGAACCTGAACCTGAACCCGAACCTAAACCTTATGAACTTAATTGTGTAACTGGTGCGTCAATAGTAAATGTTTTAAATCAAGATGATTCAAATTATACTGAATATACTTTAAATGGTGATACTAACTATAATATTAATCGTCAATATGGATTATTTGACGGAACTTATATATTTAAAAATATACCAAAAGAATTTCCACTGGCAATATTAAATGTTAATTCACCAGGTATAACGTATAATGTGATAGATGATGTTAATAATCCTATTGAAATATATGTAAGTGTAGACCCTGATTCTAATGAAAATTTTATTTTTAGAGATTCGAACGGTGATCAATTATTTGATCTCGCTGATGATGATTATGATTATAAAAAATTAAATAATTACATGATAAACCGTACGTATAGATTTATAGATGATGGTATTGATAGCAATTATCCAGTATTTCTTTGGTATGAATATTATGATGAAAATAATGAACTTAAAAGATATGTAGAAATATTACCAGACAGTAATCAATCACAAAATAGTGATGGTAAAAAATACATTGATATGAAGTTAACGAAAGGTTATATTTCAAATAATCCAAATGAGCCAGGGGCTTTTCCTACGTTTCAATGGAGAAGATATCAAGATAAATACCAAGGTGATGGTGATATCCCGGGTAATGCTATTATCTTGACATCAGAAGATTTATCAATTTATGGTATATCATCTTATCTTTTAAACAAAAGTCATATTATTAATAAAAATGAATTAGATAGTTATTTTTTTTATTATGGAGATATAGAAGTAAATGTTGATAGAGATTTTGGTGAAGTATCAATATATAGCTATTGGAGTGGTACTCTTAATGAAATAGACAGGGGCTACCTTGGAGGAGAAAAATTATTGAAATATACAGATAAATGTTCAAATATTGAATGTGTAACAGAAGAAACAATTGTAACATTTGTATCAACAGATAATATAACAAATGAAGACAGTAATATTTATAAATATGTTTTAAATGATGATACTAATTATAGTACTGATCGTTATTATGGATTGTTTAATGGAAGTTATACATTTAAAAATATACCGAGACAATATCCATTGGCAATATTAAATAGCCATTCACCAAACATAACATATGAAGTTGATAATGATGAAAACAATCCTATTGAAATATACGTAAGCGGAGGATCTCCAGATGAAGATGAATATGGAGACCATTTTACTTTTAAAGATAGTAATGATAATACATTAAAAAATCACGCGACTTCAGATATTGGTTATCAAAAATCAAATAGACATATAGATGAAAATACTTTATATATCATGAGAGGGCGTACTTATAGATTTATAGATGGTGGTGTTGATAGTAATTATCCATTTGAGCTTTACATTGATCAAGTTGATTCTAATGGTAACATTGATACAATTCATAAAGGCACACTTGGTAATGGTAAAGAATCATCTATTGACTGTAATATTAAAGCTGAACCAGTTACAGAAGACGGAGGAGTTTATTATAAATTTAATGGTTATAAATGTTTTTTTATAGATACAGCTTGTAATATAGATGACATTGATGATAGTAACGAACGTGGTACGTATAATTTTTATTCTGGAGATATAACCGTTAATGTAACAAGAGATTTTGATAAAGTATCATTATACAGTATTTCAAATGGTTATATGGGTGGAAAAAATTATTTATATTATTCAAGTATTTGTGATATTTCTACTATATGTATAATTTCACCGTCAGTGGTAAATGTCATAACAACAAATGGAGATGTTACTGGATCAAAATATTTATTAAATAACGATTCTTTATATTATCCAAATCGTAAATATGGATTATTTAATGGAGAATATACATTAAAAGATATTCCTCAAGCATATCCAATGGCAATATTGAACCATGACGTCTCTAATAATATTCAATATACAGGTGATAGTAATAAAATGAACCCCGGCTTTGATGTTGATGGTATTCCATATGATTTCTATTATGGAGATATTACAATAACAGTTAATGGAAATTTCGGTGAAGTATCATTGTATGGTGAAACTGTTGGGATTACTATGGGAGAAAATTTATTAACTTACACAGATACATGTCAATCAGGGTCTATTATTTTAGACAATAATGGAGTTACACTTAAATTAACTCGTCCTGATTCTACTAATCCTGGAGTTATTTATAATTATAATAATATTGATTATTTAATTGTTGATAATAATTTAATTCAAAATTATGACACAAATGATTTTACATATCAAAATCCTACTGATAGCAACCAGACTTTCACTATGGATCATATTATTACCACGTTAGTGACAGATATGTCTAGTTTATTTTATTTCTATATTTTGAATAATACATTTAATGAAGATATTACTAGTTGGGATGTATCAAGTGTTACAGATATGAGTTATATGTTTTATAACGCAGGAGTTTTTAATCAATATATCAGTTATTGGAATACATCAAGTGTTACAGATATGACTTATATGTTTTACTACGCAAAAGTTTTTAATCAAGATATCAGTTATTGGAATACATCAAATATTACAAATATGAATACGATGTTCCAAAATTGTATTTCATTCAATAAATCAATAAATTTATGGGATGTGGGTAATGTAATAAAAATGAATAATATGTTTAATAATTGTAGTAATTATAATCAACCAATGACTGATTGGGATGTATCTAACGTTACTGATATGGGAGGTTTATTCTATAATGCTATAAACTTTAATAATGATGTAACAACTTGGGATGTATCTAGTGTTACTAAAATGAGTAATATATTTCATACAGTTAGTCCAAATATTTTTAATCAAGATATATCAAGATGGAATACACATAATGTAACTACTATGGCTGACGCATTTATAAATTGCGTTAAGTTTAATCAAGATTTATCAAAATGGGATGTATCAAATGTTGTTTCAATGAGATTTACTTTTAATTTATGTACTTCATTTAATCAAAATTTAAATAATTGGATTGTAAGTAATGTAACTGATATGGGATATATGTTTAAACGTGCGGAAGCTTTTAATCAAGATATAAGAAATTGGAAAGTAAATAATACAACAGACTTTAGTTATATGTTTGAACAAGCAACTTTAATGAATGATTATCCATATTATGCTCCTGAAACACCTGATCAAAGATGGTTTTCAGAAAATCCAGATGAAATTGAATGTCTACTAAAAGAATCAATTGTAAAAGTTGTATCAACTATATATACAACAGATGACGACAGTAATGGTTATAAATATATTTTAAATGATGATGATACTAACTACGATATTTATCGCGGGTATGGATTATATGATGGAGAATATATATTAAAAGATATTCCTGAAGCATATCCAATGGCAATATTGAATAATGGAGATTCAAATATAGAATATACAGGAGATAGTAATAAATTAACGAAACATATAGTTAATAGTTATAATTATGAGTTCTATTATGGAGATATAACAGTTACTATAAAAGGAAATTTTGATAGAGTATCATTATATAATCATCAAAATGGTTATATGGGAAGAGAAAACCTATTAAAATATACAGAAACGTGTAAAGAACCAGAACCTGAGCCTGAACCTGAACCAGAACCCGAACCTGAACCTGAACCTGAACCTGAACCCGAACCAGAACCTGAACCAGAACCCGAAATTAAATATGATGATGATGATGACCATGATCATGAAGTTCTACCTGAATGTGAACCTGAACCTGAACCCGAACCTGAACATCCTGAACCTGAACCCGAACCTGAACCTGAACCTGAACCCGAACCTGAACCCGAACCTGAACCTGAACCTGAACCCGAACCTGAACCCGAACCTGAACCTGAACCCGAACCTGAACCTGAACCCGAACCTGAACCTGAACCAGTAGTGGTTGATGATGGTTTAACTCTTAAATTAATAGATCCAAATAATCATAGTGCAGGAGACATTGTACAATATAATGGTGATAATTATTTAATTCTTGGTGATGGTGATGGAGTAGGTGGAATAGAAAGTTATGATAGTAATTATCAATGGAATAAAAACGATAATTATTATGCTTCAGATAAAGTTATTACTTCATTAGTAAGAAATATGTCTAATTTATTTAATAATGATGATACTAATACTAATCCTGTGTCCACTACAAATTTTAATGAAAACATTATTAGTTGGGATGTAAGTAATGTTACAGATATGAGTAATATGTTTAAATCCGCACAAGCTTTTAATCAAGATATTCGTGAGTGGAGTACAAATAGTGTAACAGATATAAGTAATATGTTTAATGGGTCTACAAATTTTCAATATGAAATTAGACTATGGGATATAAGTAATTTAGATTCGAACCAATCATCTACCCAATTATCTAGTATATTTACTAATGCGGATGCTATGAAAAGATTCAATCAGCTTGTTATTCCAGATGGAAATAAATTTTTTATGCCTTATTTCTATAATATTTCCCCCTACAAGGGTGAATTAATTAATATAGATAATGGTGGATCAAATGAAATAATTCTAGATAATCGTGGCCAAATAGTTGATTATATATTTTTGAATGATTCTAATGGTGATTATGGCCCTGAAATGACTTATGGATTAACTGATGGACAATATAAAATAAATATACCAAATGAAACCGCATTTGCTATTACGAATAAAGATAATAATTATATAGATTATATCACATATACAGATAGTAATAATTTTATAATGGCGATGGGGTATGAGGGTACAAATACTGGATCCTATAATTGGTATAGTAATGAAATAATTATAAATGTATCAGGAAATTTCGGTGTAGTAGAACTAGTAGGTGAAACAATTTCTAATGGCACCTTACAATCTATAATAAATCCAGGTAATTATACATATTTAATATATAAAGATTCAAATAGTTAAAAATAAAATTTAATTAAAATTTGAATAATTAAATGTTATATTAAATAAAAAATAATATAATTTGAATATTAATTTTAAATTATATTACTTTGTATATTTTGAATTATTTAAATGCGTAAATTAGGATTAATACAAATATCCATAGATGGAAATATTTCACCAGACATACATTCATCACCAACATTTAATTCAATACAACTTCTATATCCTTTATTTTCACCAATATAACAAAATCTACCGTCTGTAATTATTTTTGAATTTGTACTTTTTCCATCATTAGCTTGATAATCATTATTTTCTTTATCTACTTTTAAATTTGTTTCTTTTGTAATATTATTATTTATTTCTTCTTGATTTACATTTTTTTCCATATCTTCAATTTCTTTTTCTAATTCTTCTTTTTTAACTTGTTTTGATGATTTTGGCATTGTATATTCTTCATCATCTTCATCATCTTCATTGTTATCATTTATGTTATTTTCTTTTTGAATATTAGTTAAGTAATTAGAAATTGAATTAATTAAATTTTTTAATAGTTCTTGATTATAGTAAAAAAATATTACAATAAGAACTAAAACAAATACGCCAAAAATAAGACTTCCTAATAAAATATTTTTAATCATACCTAGTAATGATGTGTTTTTTCGTAATTTATCATTAAGAAATTCTCTGTTACCATTTTTTAAATCTCGTAAAAAAGAACCACTATCATTATTTAATTCTACTATTTCTGCTTGTGGTTCTAATTCTTGTTCTTGTTGTTGTAATTCTTCGTTTACAGAATTATCTTTATTGTTATTAAAAATATTAAAATAGGATTGATTTGTGTTTGTATTATTTTCATTTTTTATAGTATTATTTTTTTCATTTGAAGAAAACATTGAAAAAAAACTATTTTCTTTACCAACATTCGTATTTTTTTCTGATGATTTTACTTGATTTAATTCATTTTCTTTGTTATTATTTTCGTTATTTTTTAACAAATTATTTAAACGCTTTGAACTATTATCATTTTCTTTTTCAGTTTTAATAATACTATTTCCAAATAAAGAATTAAAATTAAACACGGAGTTTACATTATTTTCAGGATTTTCATTATTGACCAAATTATCAGAACCTTTATTGTTTTTATTTTTATTATTAACTTGATTTGCTTTAAAGGTTTCGGTATATTTCTGTGGTATTTCTAATTCACTGTTTTCAGGTTTACTTTCAAAGGTTGTAAATACATTATCAAATATTGAATTATTTTTTATTGGTTCTTCTTCTTTTTTATTTGTATTTTGTGTTGAAAAAATATTACCAAAAAGTGAATTTTGATTACTAGATGTTGTATCTATTTCTGATTGTTGTAAATTATTTTTTTTATTGTTCTTAGGTTTGGAATTATTCTTATTTTTCAAATTATTTTTAGGTTTAGAATTATTTTTAGATGAATTATTATTTGTCTTTTTATTTTTCTTATTTAAGTTATTATTATTGTAATTTATTTTTGGAGCTTCTTTCGCTAAATTGTTAGACATGAATATTTATTATATTAATTAAATTTTATTTTTTTACTATTAATTTGTATCATTATTTTTATTTAACATAAAATTATCTAAAAGTTTGAGTTTTTCAAATGAAACTGATACTTTATTAGTTTTATCAATTTTTTGAGGTTTAAATATTTCTGGATTTTTTTTGTAATTATCCATTATTTTTTTGAATACATTATTAAGAGAATTCCGCGCAATAGTATCTATTTCAATAAATTTTTCTTTATTTTTAACAATTGGTTTATTAAAAATTTCTTTTGAATTTCTTTGAGAATATATAGAAATTGAAAAAAATAATAAATTTAATCGCGAACGTATTTTTCCTAACGATAACTGCACTTTAAAAAAATTTAATAAAATATCAATATATTGAGAAATTCTTTTATTATTTTTCGTTTTTTCTATTAAAATAGACCAAATAATCCATATAGGATTACATTGTAAGGTTAATGGTAATTTATCAAGATTTAATTCTTTTCTTACCTCACAAACTAATATATTATTGTTCTTTTTACATTTAGTATAGTAATTCATATATATGTAAATCCATTTAAAACATTCCATTACATTATTTTCCTCTAAATTAAAGACAAATTCATTTAAAATAATATATAATTCTTTAGGGTCTTTATCTTTAAAAAAGTTATTTATATAATTTACATTTGGTGCTTTTAAATGTGTATTCAAATTATCAAATGAAAAATTTTTAATATTCATTTTACTGTAATCAAGCATATACTGTTTATCGGATACACATAAAAGAATAATAATATCGCAAAATATATTACGAATAACATTATTATTTCTTAAATTTAATAATTCTTCTTCATTTTTAATTTGATTAATAATTTCTTTAAAGTTCGAATATTTTTTATCAAGAAAAACTAGAATTTTAATGTTTGATACATTCGTAACATTAGAAACAATATAAAAAAAAATTTCCCATAATAGTAAAAAATTACAAGAAGATAATATTTCACCCATCCAATACAAACTTTTATCATGATTATTATCAATCAAACATTTTATTAACTCCTTTTTCACTTCACAACTTTTTATATTATTGAATGTAGAACCTTTATAATCTTTTAATTGTCTATAATCTTCTATTAATATTTTATCAATCATTTAAATTTTAGAAATAATTATTTTTTAATATTAAATCCAAAAACATTAAAAATAATATAACTATTAAATAAATCGTATTATGGAAAAATATGTCTATATTTTTAAATTATTAAAATCATATGGGTTATTAAGTTTAATTATTTTGATAATATCTGCATATTTCATCATTTCAAATTTAAAACAAAAAGAAGGATTTGATCTTTTTCAAGACGAGTGTACTACAATCTCATGTAGTAATATTCAAAACAAAACACTTTTTATTTCAGGTAATAATAGTTCATATTATTCAATATATGATAAATTTTATTCATTTGTTTACGATGACATATCATTTAATAAAAATATATATGAAGAGCAAGCATTACTTATTAAATCATTATTAGAACCATATAACTTATTTGTTCAAAAAATACTTATAAATGATATTATGACAGGACATTTATATGGAACAATTCATAACTTTCCGTGTCATGTTCATGCGTCAAATTCAACTCATGATTTAGTAAAAAAGTCTAAAAAAAATTATCCAAATCTTAATGTTTCTTATATAAATATGCTTCAAACGGATAATTATTATGATCATAATCACATATTTACATGTGTTATGAATTTTAGTAATAAATTATACTATTATAACAAGAGCGAATTATCACATTATTTTTTAAATGTTAGTAATTTACTTAATAGTAAAGGATTTTTCATAATAAATTATATTAATGATTTTGAAAATATCAAAAATATGTATGGAACATTAAATAAAACGACTAATACATATTTAAAAATGAATTATGTTTACAAAACGAAAATTGAGAATTTAAATGATTCTATAATTTTTACTGAAACTATTTATCCAAAATCAAATAATAAAAAAATAAGAAATAATATTCATACATTAAATAAATATACTCAAGATGATTTTAATGAAATCGCAAAAAAAAATAATCTTGAATTAGTTAACAATATTATGTCATCTAAATATAAAAAACATTTTGGTTTTTTAATTTATAAAAAGATGATGTAATTATTTTATCTTTTATATTTACCAATCTTAGTAAAAGAATCCAATACATATATTATAAAAATTCCTAAAAAACTATATAATAATAATTCTTCTATTTTTTGATCACTTTTCATATCTTTTTGTTTATCCAATGTGTAAATTATGTAATTTATTTTTTGTAATAGTTCATCTCTATTTTCCAAATTTAATCCTACATTTGAAAAACTTTCTTTAGATGGTGTTTCTTCATATGCTAATTTTGTATCTGACATTTTTCGTAAATCATTTTTTGGTTTATAAATTGGTTTATTAGATTTTTGTGTATCTGTTTCATAATTACTAAGAGAATTATATAAATCGTTTTCATCACTTTCGCTTGTATCGTGAATATTTTGAATAAGTTGTTTCAACCCATTTACTTTTTTTCCTTTATTTTCATTTTTTGGTAACATACTACTTTTATCTATAAAATTGGTTTCATTTGAATTCACTTTTATATTTTCATTATTATCTAAAGGAGCAGCGTTCATAATAAGTGGTATTGTCATTAATCTTACTAAATATATTGAATTATATTTAAATTTATAATCACTTCTTAATTATTAAAATTATTTTTTATTTTCATAATTTACCAAAAAAATAATGAAAATAATTTAAAAACAAATAATACATTATACTCATTACAGAATGTCTGGAAAAATCGAAGGAGAAACTATTGGGATTGATTTGGGTACAACATATAGTTGTGTAGGTGTTTGGCAAAATGATAAAGTTGAAATTATCGCGAACGATCAGGGTAACAGAACTACCCCGTCATGGGTAGCATTTAATGATACCGAAAAACTTGTAGGTGAATCTGCTAAAAACCAAGTAAGTATGAACCCTACGAATACTGTAAATGATGTTAAACGATTAATGGGATATAATTTTTCTGATCCAAATTTAAAAAAAGAATTAAAACATTTACATTATAAAGTTACATCTAATAATAATGATTTACCTGTGATTAATGTTGAATATAAAAATGAGAATAAACAATTTACACCTCAAGAAATTAGTGCGTTTATTTTAGAAAAGATGAAAAAAATTGCTGAATCATATCTTGGAAAAGATGTAAAAAACGCAGTTGTTACTGTTCCAGCTTATTTCAATGATGCTCAACGTCAAGCTACTAAAGATGCTGGAGCAATTTGTGGTTTAAATATTCTTCGTATTATTAATGAACCTACTGCTGCTGCGATCGCTTATGGACTTGATAACAAAAAAGAAGAAGAACGAAATATTCTTATATATGATGTTGGTGGTGGAACTCTTGACGTAACATTACTATCAATTGATGAGGGTATTTTTGAAGTAAAGGCAACCGCGGGTGATACTCATCTTGGTGGAGAAGACTTTGATAATAATATGGTATCATATTTTATGGATGAATTCAAAAAAAAATACAAACAAGATATTCGTGACTCTAAAAAAGCTATGACTAAATTAAAAAAGGCATGTGAGCGTGCTAAACGAACTCTTTCAGCATCAGCACAAGCATTTATTGAAATCGATAGTTTATATGATAACATTGATTTTAATACTTCTATTTCTCGTGCTAAATTTGAGCAAATTAATAATGGACTTTTTCAAAAGTGTTTAAATTGTGTAGAAAAAGTTTTACAAGATTCCAAAGAAAGTAAGGCGAGCGTCCATGAAATTGTTCTTGTTGGTGGTACAACACGTATTCCAAAAATGCAGACTTTATTAAGTAACTATTTTGGGGGTAAAAAATTATGTAATTCAATTAATCCTGATGAAGCTGTTGCTTATGGAGCAACTATTCAAGCGTCTCTTTTGTCAGGTGTTCAATCTGAAAAACTACAAGATTTACTTTTACTTGATGTTACTCCTTTATCACTTGGATTAGAAACAGCTGGAGGTGTTATGACATCTTTAATCAAAAGAAATACAACTATTCCTGTCAATAAAAAACAAATATTTTCTACTTTTGCGGATAATCAACCCGGTGTATTAATTCAAGTTTTTGAAGGAGAACGTACTATGACCAAAGATAATAACAAACTTGGTCAATTTCAACTTGATGGAATTCCACCTATGCAACGTGGAAGACCACAAATTGAAGTATCTTTTGATTTAAATTCAGATGGAATTTTAAATGTAAGTGCTAAAGAATTGACTACAAATAAAGAACAGAAAATTACAATTACAAATGATGGCTCTCGTTTATCTGAAGAACAAATTGAAAAAATGGTTCAAGAAGCTGAAAAATATAAAGAAGAAGATGAAATTATGAGACAAAAACTAGAAGCTAAAAATAATTATGAAAATTATGTCTACCAAATGAAATCTACTCTGGAAGATGAAAAATTAAAAGAAAATCTAGGTTCTAAATATGATGAAATCAAAGAAAAACTTCAAAAAGCAGAAGAAGTATTGCTTGTTGAAGAAGTATCAAAAGAAGAATATGAAAAAGCACAAAAAGAATTAGAAGATTTCATTAATCCTATTATGCAAGAAATTCTACAAAAAAATGGTGGTGAAAATATGCCAATGCCTCCTAATATGCCTGGTGGTGTTCCTTCTCAAGCACCTCCATCAAATGAAACAGATGGTCCTGCGATTGAAGAAATTGATTAATATAAATTATATATTTTATTTTTCATTTAAACAATTTAAACATCTTTTATTTTTTAAAGAATTAAAACATCTATAATGATATACATTTCCACAATTTAAACAAAGATAATTTGTACTTACATCTACCATACATAAACATATACAACATTCATCATTTAAGTAAGTCAATGGTTGATTTTTTAATAATTTACTATAGTTATCATGTTTCCAGATAAAAAGTAAACTATTAAAATCTAAATTAAAATACTTAATTAAGATAGCATATATATGATAACACTTTCTATAATCACAATGTTTAAATTTACCACATAATTGACAATTATTAATATTATTTAAATTGATTTTTACCGTGAAATAGCCTTCTTTTAATATAATATTTTTTTTAGACTTTGTGATATGAACATTATTAATTTTTGAAATTATTGAATTATAATAATTTATAAAACTTTGCATTATTCTTAATATATTAAAATATGTATTTTATTTCAATAAATTATATTCTTCATAAGTTAATTCTAGAATAATTCTTTATTCAATTTATCCCATTTTTTTTAATAAAATATTTGGATCTTGTTTTATTCTTTTCCATTTATTTCCATCCTCCCAATGTAATGTCATTCTTCTATCTTCATATTTTGTTTTAAGAATTACTCTACCATGATGTGTTCGTTTATTATGAAAATCAACAATTAAACTATTACCTTTATCAACCGTTTTAAACGAAACAACCCAATATGGCTCATTAGGATCTGAACCGTAAATGAGTGACTTTTCGTAATCAATAATTCTTAAAGCTCCAGTATGTTGGGGATCGTACCAATATTCTTTCATATATTATTTTATATATTCTGTATATTTTTTTAAAATTTAAAGCATATATAAAATATTTAGTTATGTCATATAATGTCACAAAATTCACCATCTACACCTTCATCTGTAAATTCTTTTTTTAATTCCCCATCTAGATCTTCATCTGTAAATTCTTTTTTTAATTCCCCATCTATGCGTCAATCTCTTAGATTAAGTAATCTTAATATCCCTTCTCCGATAAGACGTTTAAGAAATTTGGAGTTCCCACCTTCTATTCAAGAAACACGAGCGCGACAACAACAACAACAACATCGTGAAAATGAACAAAGGTATAATTTTAACTCACCACATATGTCACCTATTAGTTCACTTCCTAGTCCTTCATCATATTTACGATACCCTGATAATGGAGAGTTTCATTTCTCTAATTTAAATAATACACCTCCACCATCTCCTCCATCTCCTCCAATAGTAAGAAGACAACTTATTTTTAATTCACCTTCTCGTAGTTCACCTCCTCGTAGTTCATATAATCTTACTCGTAAATCAAGGCCTTCTACTAATGAAGAGTCATATATGACGAGAGAAAATTTAGAAAAATTGAGAAAAAGAAGAAGACAATTGATTTTAAAAGCTAATAGAGCCCCTCATAATATAGCTAGTAATTTTAATCCAACAATTCCTCCTGCTCCTGCTGAACCAGTTGTTTATCCATCTAATATACAAACAGCTGTACCTGTACGTACACTTAATAATCATTACGCACCATTCGCAAACTCAGTACCAGTACAACCGGTATCAAATACTGTTTTACTTGGTAAGAATTTAAATAAAATTAAAGAAATTAAAAATAAAAGAAATACAAGAAAAAAAAAAAGATTAGAAAAAGAATTAGAAAATATATTCACAAAAAGAAAATCTGGAGGAAATAAAAAAAGAAATACAAAAAGAAAATCTGGAGGAAATAAAAAAAGAAATACAAAAAAAAATACAAAAAAAAATACAAAAAAAAATAAAAATAAAAAAAATACTAGAAAAAATAAATAAATTGAAAAAATTTTTTTTACTTTTAAAAATACTTTCCCGCGCGCGCTATAAAAAAAAAATATTTCATGGATAAAAAAAAAGGACCAAGAAATTATGCTGTTATTATATTTTTATTATAAATATATTTGTTATCTATAATGCTTTTATAAAAATATAGTAAAATAAAAAGGAGAAAAAAAGGTGAAGAAAAGGAGAAGAAAGGTGAAGAAAAGGAGAAAAAAGGAGAATAAAAAGGTGAAAAATAAATTTAAAGAAAATATATATTATATTATATAATGAAAGAATATAATTGTGAATGCTGTAAATTTAAATCAAATGATAAAACAAAATATGATAGACACATACAAACAAAGAAACATTTAGAGTGTATCCAAATGTATCCAAAAATGTATCCAAATGTATCCACAATGTATCCAAATGTATCCAAAAAAAATGAATTATCGTCACAAAAACTATTTGAATGTAAGTATTGTGGCAAATCATATAAGTATAGTCAAGGATTAAGCAAACATATTAAATATACTTGTAAAAAGAATGAAGATGAAGACATGAAGGAATTAGTAAAATTAATGAATGAAAAAATAGAAGAACAAAATAAAATGATAAAGACAATGCAGTCAGACCAAAAAAAGTTAAAACAAGAATTAGAAACACGAGACAAAAAAATAACAAAATTATCAAAAAAATTACAAATAAATGCGAATAATAATAATATTATTACAAATAATTATAATAATATTCAATTATTGAGTTATAAAGATACAGATATAAGTCATTTAACTCAAAATGATTTTATAAATAGTTTAAAACGACAAAATAATTGTGTAAAACTATTAACTGAAAAAATTCATTATAATCCACAAAAACCGGAAAATATGAATATTTATATAAGTAATTTAAAAAATAAATATGTCATGGTATATGAGAATGATAAATGGCAATTGAAAGATTATTTTGAAAATATATATGAACACAAAGAGTTTTTATTAGAAGAGTGGATAGATCGTGAGAAGGATAATTATCCAGAGTTACGAGACAAATTTGAAAAGTATTTAAATAATAAAGAAAATGATAATATTTTGAATACAATAAAAGAAGATATTAAGTTAATGATGTATAATAATAGGGAAAATGTAAAGCAAAAATTAATTAATAATTAATATTAATATATAATATATGAGTTTAAAATCAAAATTTTTTATTTTAATATTTGTCTCATTAGGTGTTTACTATATATTAAAAAAAAATAAAGATGGATTTGAAAATAAATATAAAAATAGCTTGTCTTTAAGTAGTAGATATAACTATTATAAAGGATATTTAGATTTGAAAAGTCGTCAATTAAAAAAATTGTATACAGAAAATATAAAAAAACCAATAAATAAAAAAATAAATTCATATATTAATAGATATTTTTAACGTAGTAATGGTTAAAAAAACAAATAGATCTAATAAGAAAAGAAAAGTATTGAATGATGCTTCAAAAAACACTTCAAATTACTTTAGTCTTGATAAATTTACAAATCCGTTTGAAAATTTAAATAATAACAAATATTTTACTGGTATTATGCTTATTTTAGTTAATTTAGGTTCAAAATATGTATCTTTAGAATTGAGTAAAACACAAGAGGCATATTTAAAATATACAATTGGTAGACAAGTGTTAATATTTTCTATACTATGGATGGGAACAAGAGATATTGTAATATCATTAATATTGACCGCAGTATTTATAATATTAGCAAACTATCTATTAAATGAAAATAGTAAATTTTGTATAATTCCAAATCGTTACAGAGAAATAGAATTATTATTAGATACTGATGGTGATGGCGTAGTTAGTGAAAAAGAGATTGATGATGCTCTTAATGTTTTAAAAAAAGCAAAAAAGATAAAAAAATCTAATATAGATGACGATAAATTAGTACGAGAAAATTTTGTTTGAATAAAGTTTGAAATATGAATTTAAACATTATAAAAAAATAAATATAATCTATTAAATTAAGAATTATATTTATTTATGGCAATCATAGGATCTAATATTGAGGTATATAGCAGCCTTAATCCATTATATTATAGTATAGATAGAGTATATGAAAAAGTAGATGATATACAAGTATTAAAAAAAGATTATGAAATTTTCAAAAATTTAGATGAAAATTTATTTATTGATTTAAGAAATCGTTTATTAAAAGATGTTTTTAAATTAAAAAATAATGTATTTCCCGGAGATATTATTAATAAATTGAACCCAGAAGAAACAATGTTAAATGAAAACAAATCAATTGATATTGATAAATTTGAAAAATACTTTTATAGTGGAAATCATTTCATTAATAATTATTTAGAAGAAGAAGATAACACAATGTTTTTATACTTAGATACATTTGAGAGTGATTCAACATTATATTATAAAGGAACACAGTTAAAAGAAATATATGAAAAATTAAAATTAAAAGAAAAAGCTTCATTGAAAAGGGCATGTAGAATTCGTGTTTTTTCTAGAAGTAGTGATATATCAAAAGAAACGTTAAAACAAACTATTGATATTGATATTCAAAATTTTAAACGTGAATTAGAAAGATATGATTCAAGAGAAACAAAATTTAAAAAAATAGATAAAGTAAGAATAATATGTGATTATGATGGAAATTTAGACTATCTTGCATTAAATGTTGAAAGAATGTCAAAAATAAGCGATAAGAAAAAATATATTGAACTAGTTGAATATGCTAATTCAAAATTAAAGGAATTATTTAAAAGTGAGTTGAATATTATAGATGATAGAGATGGAAAAGAAATAGGAAAACTTGGTTTTTTTGTTTTTCCAACATTACAAAAACCTGGTTTTATTGATCAAAAAAAAAATGTAAAAGATTTTTTAAGTATTATAAAAAATGATGAATTGAAGAGAGCTTTAACTAAAACAAAAAAAATAATAGAAAAAGCAGATATTGAATTTAAGAAATATGTGAAACAATTAAAAGAAAAATTAATTAAAGGTCAGGTTATAAAACAATTAGATGATTTTTTACAAAATTTTTTTGAATTAGAATTATATCCAGGTATAAATGGTTCAAATGTTATAAATGTTACAAAAGATTTACATGAAAAAAAATTTCGTTTTAAGAAAGGAGTAAAGGGATATGTTAGTTTTAATGCGATTGATATTGAAATGATTGTTAAAATGAAACAAACATTACCTACTGGTTTTATAGAGTTTTCAATATTAACACGTGACAATATAGAAATAGGAATTATGACATCAACTATAAATTATGGAGATAATGAAAACACGGTTACAGTTGAAAATATAAAATTATTTGAAGAATTTGATTATAATGAAATAGCAAAAAAAAGTAAAAAAAGTAAAAATACAAAATTACAACAATTTATAGCTAAGTATAATGTAAAAGAAGTTGTTAAAGAATATAAAAAAGTATTTCAAATTGATGAAAAAGGTAAAACAAAATTATACGGACGAATAGGAATAATAACAAGAAAAACACGAGTTGTTAAAAATGTTTTGAAAATTGAGGCATATAATCTTGCAAGTATAAATATTAATAAACCATTTTATATCATTCCATTAATAAGTTTTGATGATAAAGATGTTGCTTCTTATTTACAAAAACTAGAAGTTGAAAAATATAAAATAAACAATGAAGATTTAATAAATATATTTACAAATACAGAAGAATGTTACAAGTTTTATTTGAATGTGAGTACAAATAATCCGGAAAAAGTATATGATCGTGAAAAATATTCAGACAAATTCAAACAATTAAAAATAAAAGAAAATGTAAAATTTATAATATCAAAACTTCTTGAAAAGGGTAAAACATTCCGTCCAAAACTTTTTCAAGGTGATAAGCCATTTAAAGGAATATATAAAATGCTTGGATATGAATTAGACGAAACTAACAGAATACGTATAATAAAAAATGGAAATGATAATGAAAATAAAACTGGGTCTATAGAATTAGTATCAGGTACTATGATAAAAAAAGATAAAATATTATTACAAATTGATCCAATAACATTTATAGATTTTAAACCATCTTTTGGTAGTTTATTGGAAAGATTTCCACCTACTAATCAAGAAGTCACACTTGTTAAAGGTTCTGGTAAAGAGAGTTTATTACAAATTGTAAAACGAGAATATAACGTTGAAAATATGAATTATGAAACATTTACTAAAGAAAGTAATATAATTCGTGTACCATTAAATTTATATATAACTCAAAATCCACCAAAAGATCATAAAGATTTTGCGTGTGAAATTAAGAAAAACAAATTGAGAACTTCATTTCAAAAATTAGCATCAGCATATCAGGAATATAAGGGTAAACTTCCTGTTGGTAAATATATTTCAAATGAAGAATTAGAAAAAATGAAAGTATCAAAAAAAACAGAAAAAACAGAAAAAACAGAAAAAACAGAAAACGAAGAAACATCCAGTAATATTGATATGGATGGAGGTGGTAATGAAAATGATTTAGTATTCAAATTAAAATCAATATTTTTTAGTTAATTATTATAAATTATATAATTTACTTAAAATTTTATTATTGTTTTTTAAAATTTTTTGTAATTCTTGTCCTTTATTTATCTCTTGTATTATTTTTTCCTCTCGTTCTAATAAAATCTTTAATTTATCATCGTTATTTTTACATTTAGTATTAATTAAAAATTTTTCTTCTTCAAGATTTTTAATTTTCTCTATTATATCATGATTATAATTATTTAGATAAGTAAGGGATATTTTTGCTGAATTTAATTTTTTATCAATTTGTTTATCAATTTGTTTATCCATTAACAATATATGTCAAATTATTTTTTAATTAATAAAATAAAAAATTAAATTAAATTTTCAATTAAATTCTTAATTTTATTTTCTTTTTCAATAAGAGTATTATAATTGTCAATACTTCTTTCTAATTTAATAATATTTGTTTCATTCATTTTTATTTCATTTTTATATTCATTTATAATATTTTCAATTGTTGTAATTTTTGTTTTTAGTTTTATATTATCTTCTCTAGTTCGTTGAATTAAAGTTTTTAATTTATAAAGTTCTTTATTTAAATTCTTATTTTTTTCAATAACTTTTTTGTACATAGTGTCCATGTTTATTTTTCAATATTATTTTTCAATATTATTTTATTTTTAAATATCTAAACTTAAAGTATTTTTTTCACTTCCTTTTCTTCTTCTTACTTTTTTAGGTTTTTCAAGATTATTCAAATCTTCTAAACTAATAATAGAATCATTGTTCATATTCTCTTCTTCAATATTTGGTTTCTTTTTCAATCCTGATAATAAACTACTAAGATCACCCGAAGGTCCTTTCATTTCTCGTCTAGGAGGTGGTTTAGCCTGTCGCATTTGTGGTTGTTGAGGAGGTAGAATATCTTGTGGAGTTTCTCTCATAAAAGAATTACCAGAAACAGGTTGTCTAGGTGGTGGTGGATTATTTGAAAATTCATTCATAAATTTTGATGTTCCTGGGTGGGTTTGGTTCATTGAGTTCATAGCAGCACTTGTAAATTGTTGCATTAAATCCGGATTTTGTCTCATAATATCATCCATACCAGGTACCGCAGATTTAAACATTGTATTAGTCATATGGATCATCATTCCGGATGCTGCTAATTGAAAGATTAATTTCATTTCTGGGCTCATAGATGCTTTTGATTTATATTTTTCATATAATTCACCAAATATTTCATCATAATCTTCAAGATTTTCATTTAATTGTTCAGACCAACCATCAAGTTTTAAATCAAATGGATCAAAACGACCATTTAAAAATTCAATTCCAGTAATTAGAGCTGTAAGAACTTTACCTTGAAATTTTACTGAATTTTTTTTCTCTTTTTCTGATACAATATTTTCATATTCTCCTTTCATCTCCATAAGATTTGATTCCATAGAATATTTTTTTGTTAATTGAACACCTTTTCGTTCAAGATTTTCAAGTTTACGAAGAATGTTAAATTTTTCTTTTAACATTTCTTGTTTTGTCATAACTGGTTTCTCATCTTCAACATTATTGACAACTTTATTGATTGATTTATATCCATCCCAAGTTGAATCTACCTTTTGTCGGTTATCGCCAATTTTTATAGTTGATATACCTATATTTTCTTGAGTATTATTGTCCTCATTATTAGAGGGAGTTTCAATTACTTCATTTATAGTAATATCTTTCTTAGGATCAAATACACCATCATTTAAATCACTATTGTCAAGATCATTTAATAGTTCATTTTCAAGATTATTAGTCGATGAACTTTTACCGATATTGTCTTTACGTTTTTCATTCATTAAAAGTTCTAAACCGCCTCCTGAATTTACTGATGGTTGACTACTTAAAGAAGTTGTTTTTTCTTCAGAAGTTGGTAATGATAAACCTATATTTATAGGTTCTAATTCCTCTGGTTCGTCAAAATTAAGATTGATTTCCTCCATAATCTAGAATTATATATATAAAATAGTATAAAGATTATAACTTTAAATCATAAGCGTTAATAATTAAATTATTTTTAAAAAGATTATATTTTTTTATATAATAATAGCCTTGTAAAAAACAATCTGCCAAGTCATCTTTTTTTTTATTTGTATAAAAAAACTCTTTTATATATTCATCAAAGTATTTTGAATTTTCATTTAAAAATGACTTTATTATTATGATTGCCATCTTCTTTTTATCTTTATATTGTAAATTTTTGAATAAGTCTTTCATATTACACAAATTTGCTATATAGTTTAATTTATGACTAGACGAGACAAATTCAATATCATTGAAATCATTATCTATAAACCATTGTGCTATCATACCTTGAATACATTTCATTCTTATTGCATTATTTCCTATTTGATTTTCGATAATAATTTTATCCACATCTTTATTTTTAAAAATAACATTGAATTCGTTTGATATATTTTTTCCTAAATCTATTAAATTAATTGTATTACATTTTTGATTTGAATGAACGAGACAAATAATATCCCATTCAATAATTTTAATATTATCTTCTATACAATCAAATATTATATAAGCTAAATTTTTAATTCCAACATCGAAACTTATTATTTTCATTATAAATTTAATTAAAATAATAAGTCAGAATTTGTTTAATTTATAATTTATAGTTTAATTGTTGTCTTGATAAATAAATATTTTTAAGATCACTATCACTATATCCAATTGGTCTAGATTTATCTAAACTATCTTCAAATACATAAGGATTACGAGATAATTTTAAATTTGTTTGATCTTGATAAGTAAAATAACAATTATAGTTATGTGCGTATTTTTTATTGTGATCCATGATTGATTTTGCGTTTTTTGTTAGATATCTACGATATTCATAATTTGAATTAATATTTGCTGCTTTTTTAATCATTAAATTTTCTTGTCCTGCTGGTTGGTATGATGTAAATAAACTACCATCTTCTATAATTCCGGGAAAATTAGTATAAACATTATTTGGTGCTCCATAACACGTATTTGAAGTCATTTTTTCTATATTCTATATTAATAGAATGATTTATTTTATTTTTACAAATTATTTGTTTTGATATATTCTAAAATATCACTTTTTTTTGTTTTCTTTGAACTTAATTTTTGTCCTTTTGATTCAATATATTCTTTCAATTTTGAAATTGTCATTTTTTCTAAATCAGTTTCTATATTATTTTCTTCATTATCTAAAAAACTATTTTTTAAATTTTCCTCTTCTTCAACATTACTTTCATCATCTTCATCATCTTCATCGTCTTCATCGTCTTCATCGTCTTCATTGTCTTCATTATCTTCATCATTTTCATCATCTTCATCATCTTCATCGTCTTCATCGTCTTCATCGTCTTCATTATCTTCATCATATTCACTTTCATCTTCTTCATTTGCTTCTTCTTCAGTTGCTTCTTCTTCCGTTTCATCATTACTTTGTGTAGTATTATTATTTTCACTATCTTCATCAATTACATTATTTAAAAAAATTGTATTATCTTGTGATGATATATCATTTAAACATTCATTAATATCTTCAGGAAAAACATTTTCAGATAAAGTAATAATTTTATTTTTGGGAATTTCTTGTATTTCATCATTAGAATTTAAGGAAATACCAGCAGTTTGTACTGATAAAAACATTGGATCAATGTTTGATGGTGTACTTTTACTTACCAAATCAAATAAAACTTTTGATTGTTCTCTTTGAATTTCTTCAATACTTTCAAATTTCTTTTTCGCATAGTAACATAATAAAGCAACCAGAGATAAATTGATTACAACAATTAGAAAAAATCCACTTATATCTAACAATTTACTAAAAAATGCCATATATAATGGTTAGAATTATATTCTTTATATACTTATTAAATAAATTTATCTTTAAATATGTGATATTTAATAATTGATAAACAATAGTTTTATAATTTTATTAATTTATTTATTTTATTATTTCGCTTGGATAATGCATTTGTTTTAAAACATCTTTACCAGCTTTTGTTTTATTTGTACCATTTTTCAATATATATGTATATTTTATTTCATTATTCTTATAATTTGTTTGCATACATTTTTGTTTAACATATTTTTTATTAACTTTTTTGCATAAAGAGAAGTAATGTGTTGTAATTAAAAACCTAACATGATTATCATATTTACTTAAATAATCAATGAAGCCATGTGCTGTATCAACAGCATCAACAGGATTTGTACCACTAAACAATTCATCAAAAATACATAAATGATTATTATTTTTATTTTCTTGAATTTTGTCTAATATTAACTTACATCGTCTTGCTTCAGCTTGAAATAAACTATCTCTACCAGATGTATCGGGTATATTCAAATAACTATAAATGTAATCATAACATTTAATTTCAGCACTATCATAACATCCACAACCAATTTGTTGACTTAAAATATGATTAATTAAAAAACTTTTTAATATTGTAGTTTTTCCAGATGCGTTGGGTCCTGTTATCATAAGATTTTTTTTGATTGATACATCATTTTTTATAGGAGACGAGTTAATTAAAGCAATATAGTAATTATTTTTCATTGATGAATTTTTTTTATTAGAGACAAAAGTACAAATATTAAGTTTTTTAGAATTTATATGTTTATGAATTTCAATTAAATGATTATAATAAGTATTAAAACCAAACGAATACATTAATGCTTCATTATTTTTATTATCATGATATAATTCATAGTAAATTTTCATTATGTATCCAATTTGATTTACTTGAAAGAAAAAGGATTTTGGTTTTATTATCAATTTAATTTTTTTATCAATAATTTTTAATTGTTCTAATTTGTCTCGTAACTCATTATAAAATTTATCATAACTATTTAAATTTTGATTTAAAATAAATTCCATTCTTTCTCTAGTTGTAGATATATATGATTGCATATTTGAATATAAATTCATAATATTATTCATATTTTGATAAAACATTAAACATGATTGAATGTTTTGATATATTTGAATCATATAAATTAAAATACTAATTAAAGAATATGCTTTTTCTTGTAATGTAGATGATTTAAAATTAGTAATAAATTTTATCATGCTATTATTTGCCAAAATTACTTTAAGCATATCCCAATAAGCTGAGAATGTAATATTTATACCACGTAATTTTAAAATTAAAAAAGGTAATAAAATCATGAAAATAGGTATTAATAATGAAAAAACAGGAGAAATCATATTATAGTAACATAAAAACGTTAAAAAAAATGAGTTTCTATTAAATGGATCAAGGATTTGCCATGATAAAAATTGATATTTTTCTTTGAAATATTTTAAATTTTTTAGATTTAACCATGAATCATATAATTTTGACAAATCATTATTATTTGATGTATCATTATCTAGATTTTCATTAATATTTTTTATTAATTTTTGTGTATCTTGTAAAAATGGTCTATCTACTGTATATAAATTGGACCATTGTTCAATTATTTGATTTTCATATGTTTTATATGTTGATTTCTCTTGTTTATCATTTGTATTTTTAAAAATATATTTATATAATGATTTGACTTCTCCTTTGTCTTGTAATTCAAGGTCACTTATAAGATGTTGATCTAAAAGTTTTTTATTTTTTGTATAAGAAATTGGAAGTTTAAAAAATGTATTTACATTATTATCACTAAGTGTTTCATAATCACTTATCATTGTATTTAAATCTTCTTCTTCTTGATCAAAATCTTTTTTTAGATCTTCAATATACTGCTCCATTATACAAAAATGAAAAACATATATTTATATCCTTTTAACATTATTATTATAAATATTTTTAATGTTTTTAATCATATTATCATCATCAAATAATAAATAAATATTTTTTTTAATACCATCATGATACATAATTTCTTTATATCTATTTATACATAAAAATCTATCAAATATGTAATAATTATAAAAAAAACTATAATATTTTACAATCTTATTTAAATCAGATAATAAATGAAACCGATGATATTTATTGTTAATTTTCATATCATATCTATAATCTAAATAATCAATATTTGTGACTAAGTCTAAGTCATAATATGAAATATCATTATTTCTTAAAAATATACTTAATTTATTTTTATTTTTTTTAGAAATATATAACAATGAATTGTTAACATTTGTAGTTTTTAATAAATATATAAATTTATCAAATGATGTTTTTTCATTAGGAACACAAAACAAATTATTTTTTAAGGTTTTATCAAAAAAATTACATATTGATATTTCATCTTTAGTTATTATTTTGTAATTTTTATTATAGTAATCACCATATAAATTAAATATAATTTTATGTTTTTCACTTTGAAGTAAATTAAATAACGATATTGTTTGTTTTTCAAAAAGATGGGGTTTATTTATTTTATAAAATAAAATATAATTATATTCATGTGATAAGTTGAAATTATAGAGAAAATAATATAAATTATTAACATTTGTCAATATAATATCAAAATCATAAATTGATGAAGTTTCAAATGTATGAAATGTATCAATCCAAATAACTTTAAAATATTTAGATAATAGAAATATATAAGTATAATCATTTATACTGCAATTGTTATCATACAAAACAATCATTTTTTTTGATTTTTTAAAATAGTATAAATAATTACATAATAAAATTTGAAGTAAATTTTGTTCATAGGAGTGTAGTAAATAAATATTTTTATCTTTTTTTAATAAGTTTTGTAATATGGTATTAGTATAGCTTATATATTTAGATTTTGTATTTAACGCAAGACAATGAAATAATTTATAGAATTCATCATTTTTTGTTTTATCTAAATCAATCATAATAATATAATAAATGTGTAAATATATTTAAATATATAATTATAATTCATTTATTCTTTATTAATAATATGTTAAGTCAAGCTAATATTTTAGATCTTTATTATAAAATTGATCGCAAAACAACAAAGTTAGATGAAGATTGTTTAACAATATTATATGAAATAAAGAATAAATTAGGTATTGAGATTATAAATAATTTTGGAGTTCCGGAAATTAAAAAAAAAAATAATAAATTTATAAAAACAAACATTGATGCGTCGTTAGATAAAGTTATTGGTAGTTTAAAAATAAATTTGAATAAATTATCTGATAAAAATTACGATAAAGTCTCGGAAAATATATTAAATATATTAACAAGTTATGACGATAATATATTTTTTAAGGATGTATCTGCATTAATATTTAGTATTGTATCAAAAAATAATTTAAATTGTAATATATTGTCAAAATTATATTGTGAACTATGTGATAAAAATGAATATTTTAAAGAATTATTGTATTTAGAGTTAAATAATTATTGTGATACTTTTAAAAATATTGAATATGTATCGCCAAATAACAATTATGATAAATATTGTGAGTATGTTAAATTAAATGAAAATAAAATCTCATTATCATTATTTTTTCTAGAATGTTATAAATTAGATTTGTTATCTTTACCTAATATTATTACTCTTATTGAAAATTCAATAAATCTTTTAGAAGAAAATATAGAATATGATAATAATTACAGTGTATGTGAAGAAATTGTTCAAAATATATATATATTAATGAAAGGACTTATAAAAAGTAAAAAAAATAGCATTGAACCAATTATAAATATATTTATAGATAATAATTTTTCAAAATATAAAAGTTTTAATAATAAAATTAGATTTAAGATTATGGATATAAAAGATCTTTTAAAATAATTATTTGATATTAAAATTAAAAATTAAAAAAATATATAAATAATTATGAATAATAAAGGTATATAATGATTTTGACACCAAAATCAGAAAGTAATGTACTATATATTTTAGAAAATTATAAAAAAGATATTATTTTAGAAGAAAAAAAAATAACATCTAAAAATTTAATTAAAAAAATATATGGATATATTTCAGAAAGCATTGATGCGACTAAATCATTAAATCACGAATTAAAAGAGACAGATGATGATAATGTGATAAGAACGTCTATATCTAGTTTAGAAACATCACGATTTATGCCAAAAGAAATTATAGATTATATTGATACGTATATGAATTATAAATTTTCTTATACAATACAAATACAATCATGTAAAATTAATATTAATTTTTTTACAAATGTTGATAAAATTCAAAATATTACTGAAGTAAGGCATTATTTAAATAACTATTTAAAATATCTTAAAAGTTGGCTATTTTTATGTGTTTTTTATAGTAAAGGAAATTATGAAAATATGCTTTTTGACATATATTTAACACCATTTGTTAAAAAAATACCAAACGAAAATAAGAATATTAATTTTATTAGTGGATTTAAATCTATTCATGTCAATAGTGGATATACGTATACAAATAATATTAACAATTTAAAATCGGTTGTTATATATCGTAAAGAAGAATGGTTTAAAGTATTTTTACATG
>MDTG01151173.1_pt1 | contig 26628 bp, 20 predicted proteins | sample 811421 | NCBI WGS metagenome assembly MDTG01 (sample SAMN05326645, study PRJNA326480) | marine metagenome | isolation source: seawater | place: Pacific Ocean: South East | collected 2011
CAATTAAATATTAAAAGGTGTCTAAGTCAATTGGACGTAACACACCGAACCATTTTAAATTTCTTTCTTTACCTAAACTAGGGACACTTACATTTATAATGTATGCTCCACTTGCAATAGGAATACCTTTTTGATTTTTCAAGTCCCAATCAATTGATGCAGAACCTTGACTATCTTTATTAAGTTGTTTTATTAATGAACCATTAATAGTGTATATGGAAATAACACACTCGTCAGGTAGGTTAGTAATTCTTACTCTTGTATCTAACTGACCACCATTCTCTACACCTTCATAAGTAGAATATGCATAGTATGGATTCGGCACTACGTTGATTAAGTCCATAACTGAATCTACTAGGTTTTCTTCAGTTAAAACAGTAGGTGCAATACCTGCAGTTGAAAAACGATAATTAGGATAGTTTACTTTTTTGTAAGAAACTGTCATCGTTACAGGGGAACTTTGTGTACCACCACTAACTTTATCGACATAATAGATATCACCAAGACTACCCGCTTGTCTCCAATCGTCATTCACTTTAACTGAATCGGATACAGAGATTGAAGTTATTTCATAGGCAAATAATCTATCATAGTTAGATAAGTAATCTTTTAAAGGAGTAGATTCTGTTGTTATAGAGATAATGTCTGTGTATTCTGTTTCATCAACTTCAACCATTTCTCTATATTCTCTAGAAACATCTATGTTTATAGTAACATCTGATGATAACAAATCATAACCTTCATTTAACATAGGTACTGATGTCCACATCATATTTCTAAAGAAACTTAACTTGGAACTTGGAGAAGCCAAATCTAACTTAGCTTGTTCACAACCATCGTACTTGGAAGAATGTACATAAATAAAGTGCTTACCGCCTAAGTAATAACTACCATTTGCCCAAGTAGGTATTTGAGTTTGTAATCTAGTTGAAGGATTCCATACCATATCGTCACCATTATCAGATGACAACCAAGAATCTTCAGCAAACATAATATTGAGTCGTTCACCAGTTTCTTTGTTAATAGCATAACCAGGGAACCAACCCATTCCTGTTCCAGTACCATCAGGACTACCGTCTTTACCCACAGATTCATCGGTACGTAAATCAAGTTTTGCTGCACCGCCTTTGGCAAACACAGGGCTGTCTTGTGATTCTAAAACTACACATCTAGACCATTTTGTATTATCATCTGTAATAACCACTTTAACACTTTGTAAATTTCTCATTCTATTTCCAGACTGAGATTGTGGAATGGAGTAAGATGTATTTGAAAAGTTTTGATCTATGGTATACCCTGGTCCGTCTAAATAAGGAGAAACTAATCTATATGGTGCCCAAGTACCATTAACAACATCTTCAAAAACTCCATCAGGGTCACCGTCAATATCGTTAAATACTGGGTGAGTTGCGGTTGTATAAGATCCTGCATGTATCCAGTTTCTACCCCAAAGGAAAGTATTAGATACTGAAACTTCACCATCTTCTTCATCTACATCTCTTACACCACCTAACCACGGGTTATATTCGTCAGCAAATTCAATAGAAGACGAGATAAGACGATTACTTTCGTCATAATTAGCTACATTATTTAAATAATCCCAAGCAGGTGGGTTTTCTTGATTAACCTCAACAGAAAAGCCAAAGTTGGTGAATAGTTGTTGATTACCATCACCAATAGTTGCATCGGCAACCATGCTTTCATTAGTATTCAAATTAACTAATTCCCACTTACTTTTATTTTGGTCTAAGACAATATGTCTAGGGTCTGAAGAAGAAGCGTTATATAATTCTCCGTACATCTTCAATGCAAACTCAGACTGAGTCAAGTATCTTGGGTCAACGACTTGAACGTCAACAGGACCTAGAGAGGCTTGATACACAGGCTCAGCAGAAGAATGAGTAGCAGATGTTAAAATTTCATTTTCTGTTTCTTCAGTTAATGCAAGTTCAAAACTTCCATTTCCTGCACCTAAAATTCTCTTCAATTCTACACCATCACCCACACTAGCATTGAGTTGTGTAGTAAATGGCTTGTGTGGAATACCCGTATAAACCTTAATGTTTTTACGACCAGCTTTGTAAGGTTTTTGCTGACCATCAAGTTTATTAGGATTTGTCGGATCGTAATCTTTGTATTTGTTATATCCGTACGCAACAGACATAAAATAGTAAGCTTGATTATTAACCAAAGTCTTATTTCCTAAAGAAAACTGATCCTCGGTAATAGAGATAGAATGTTGTATTCCATTGTTAGTAGCTGAGACCTCAAGTGTAGGGACATTTGCTCCAATGGAAACGTCGAAGTTATAATTTATCAAATTTTCAACGGTATCTTCAATATCACATTGATAAACTAAACGAGCCAAATCAGGGTTATCTAAGTCAGTAACACTAACTGCTACAGATGCTAATTGATAGATTTGATATCCTTGGAATCTAAAGTATGGATCCCATGTTTGTCCTGGAGGTGAAATAATTAAAGGGTCAAACTCTATGTATTCTTCTAAGAAGTTGTTAGAAGTAGTACCATTCGATAAATTAAGTACTAACTCTTGGTCTAATTCAATAATACCTACATCTGGAGCATCTGGACCGTTAAGTACTTGAAAACAATTATCAAATAACGCTTGTGCTTTATCGTCAGCTAATCGGATTAACTCTACGGATGCTAAGTTATCACCTGCAGTAGCTCTTGCCCATACTACACCTGTAGTAATTCTATTAACTGCACCAGGCTCAAGAGTAAAAGGACCTGCAGACTGTACAAAACGTCTATCGGCAGGGGCATTACCAGAATTTTTTTCTGTCCACCCATCTGGCTCGTCCCAATCAGCACTTGTGATTAAACCGTCTGTACCCCATCCATAAGGATCTGTATCTCCAGGGAACATAAATTTAGCAGGAGTTGAACCACCACGACCTGTACTTCCGTAGGTAATATCTAATCCATCTTTCCATTTTCCTACAAGATAGTTGTAAATGTGTTGTCCATTTTCAGGATTACCAGTTACAGTGAAGTCATTATTATAATAAACGAAACGTGACATGATTGCTTGTTCACCTGGCTCATCAATTATACTATCTCTATCATTATCAATACCATCATCTATATCGGCTAAAGGACCTTGGAAAAAATCAACTCCAATAGCAGGGGGTGTTGTTCCATAGCCCGTTGCACCTTCATCATTGTCATCGCCATTATAGCAATATCCAAAACCTCTAGCTACATCACATCCGACATAATCGTCATAGTATTTTCCTAAATCAGGATCAACCCACTGACCAAAATAGGCATCATTTAACTGAATGGTTGCTTTGTTAATGATTTTATAATTATAAAATGTCATATTATTGATTTCGTCATTGGTAGCAAAAGCGAAGGCTTGAGCACGAATTTCTAAACCAATAGGGTCAGCACCTGTTTCGGAGTGTATATTTCCTTTATCATTAAATACCCAATAAAGAGTTTGATCACCATAGATAAGGTCATCTTCATTACAATCCAAATTTCCGTCTATATCGTATTTTGGATAATCACCATCATTAGGGTCGTATTCACCATCATCATTAGCATCATAATAAGGTGCCAAAAATTGGTAATCGCCATCAATACCATTTCCAGGCCAATTGATTATACTTAGTGGCACTGTATAATTAGGATAAGCAGAATTATCATTATACCATGCGATGAACTCGTCCACTTCCTGACGAGTAATACTGAAATGCTTGTCGTAGTCATCACAGGTTTCTGAACTAATATCTCCATTATCATCCAAAGGACCAGTCCAAAAGTCATTTCCTGTCTGACGGTAAGTCATGGCTGCAGCTTTCAGTTGCTCACCAGCATCAATACCTGCAATCCATAAAGCACCAGCAAACATAGAGTGCTTATTACTGTTTTTAGGAATTTCATATCTGGCATCACTTAAGTTCCACCACATGTCACCACCACCCATAATGGTAGTTCTAACATTATTGATATTCAAATCTGTCATGGCTTGTGAAGGTGTACAGTCAGCTGCAACCCTAGCTAAGCTAGATTGTGAATTAGATCCGGATGTTCCTACATTTTCCTTAGCAAGTAATGTTAAAGAAGATATACCTGCTAAAACGACTAATACTATTTTGTTCATGTCTATATTAATTTATCTTAGACTAAAAGTTAATTTCTATTCCTAAACGTGCCATTCTTGGCAAGCTATAATTTGATGGGTTATTAATTTTCATCGAATACATATCTCTAAATGATTGTGGATCATTTTGAGCATTGATATCTGTCTGTGCTGAAGCATCTGACAAATAACCATCATCATCAGGATTTCCTGTAGCACGGTAAACCGATCTTACATTCTTCGTATTTAACAAGTTTTGTACTTGTAGGTAAACATTGAATCCTAATTTCTTTTTATTATCTAACTGACCAACATCAACAGTAAACTTTTTGTTAATCTTGGTATTAATCCTCACTGTCCATGGGTTACGAGAACCATTTAAACTACCATCTAATGTAGACCTTTGATTAATTCCAAAAGCACCATCTTGAGTAATATTAGACTGTCTTGAGTAAGGTGTACCTGAACCAGCAATAACAATAAAGTTAGCACCGGTATTGGCAAATACTTGTTTATTAAACCATACCGGACCATTGTAATCTTTACCATCATCAAATCTATAATCCATACTTAAATTGAAAGCGTGTCTTTGGTCATAACTCAGTGGAATAGTTGTTCTTAAGTTAGGCTGACCTGAATTGACTAAGCTGTAACCTGAACTAGCAGATGAACCTGTACCGTTTGCAAATTGAAGGGTGTAGTTAGCAGACATTGAAATATTTCCGCTTCTTCTTAATTCATACAAAGCAGAAAACCCTTTAACAGTACTGAAGTCAATATTACCATAAGTAAGGTAAGATATAGGGTAAGAATAATTGGTCTTAACAATCTGAATCATATCTCTTAACTCTCTGTAAAAAGCCGAAAGAGTAAGAGAAGAATTTAAATTAAGAGTCTGAGCAAATCCCAATTCAAAATCTACTGTTTTTTCAGATTTTAGGTTAGGGTTATTTACCAATGTGTTTACCCTATCTTCAAGATATAAGTAGTCAATTGGTTCTAATCTGTTTCCAGAAGGTGGTCTTTGTGTAAGGATATCATAGTGAGCAAAGAATTGAGCCTCATCGGAAATAGGGAATGAGAAAGAAATTCTTGGTGAGAATTCTGTCTGTGGCTCATAATCTTTAAATACAGGAATACTATCTTCTGAATTGACTAAGTATGGTGTGATTTGACCTGTGGTTGATGATTGAGCAAGTGCTTTAGGATCATTAATAGCTTCTCCATTTTGGTCAAACCAATCTTGACCATTTCTATAACCCACTACTTCAGTAGGATTATCCAAGTCATTTACATAAACAACATAGTCATCACCGATACCAACAGGCTTAACATAGTCTCCACTCAATAAAGTAGTGTTAGAACCTGCAGAATATGTATCATACAGACAATATTCGTCGGCTAAAACAGATTGGTTTGCATCGTAGCGATCAACACGCAAGCCGACACTAAAAATTAAATCATCGAAGGCAAATTTATCTTGAATATAACCTGCTGTATAAATAGGTTCAAATGCACCAATATTTCTAGTAAAATCGTTGTTGTCATTTCTTTTAGAGAAGAAATCTTCTATAGATGAGGAAGAATTTAACAGTTCTCCTTTATAGTCATATCCATAATAAGATATTAAGCTGTTTTCGTTTAATTCGTCGGCACTAAACATATCTATAGATAATTGCTCCGGATCATATGAATCAATATCAATAAACTCGTCATCAGCAATATTGAATTTTTCTCTCAAGTTGGCGTCAAAACGTGATTGAGCCTCACTATTTACTAAACGATCATAATATATCTCATCATAAGTCCCCAATGGATTAAATTGAGGGTTAGCTAAATCTAACTCTTGAATATGGAAGTTTGACAACTGCCTTGCAAGACCCCACAGCGACATAGGACTAACAAACCAACTTCTATCTGTTCTTTTTTCATACTCAAAACCAAACTGAATAGCATGATCTTTAATATCGGCTGAACCATTAGCTCTTATAGAGAATTGCTCAGCTTTTTGCTTTCCATAAGAACCGTACTGATCGCCATAGTTATAGTATAAAGAATATACATTCCTTGGGCCTTGACCATTTAAAAGCCCTAATTCACCTAAATCGTTAGCAGTTCTTATGACACCTCTGTTATTACTTCCTCCAAATGACAAACTCTGAAGTTCGTTTTCTCTAAACATATCATAATACTGCTGGGTATATGCAGCTAAATCAGGATTTGACGAGTTACTACCGTCAAATGTCATTAGTGTATCAGAAAAGCCCCTGTGGATGTAACCAAACACACCACTAGCTGTATCTTGACCAAAAGATAGGAATCTGTTTTTGTAAGTTTTAAACTTACCAACATGACCATATCTAAACAAGTTATCTCCATGATTAGGATTTCTTCTTTCAAAATCATTTTTGGTGTAGTCAACTGTTAAGTTATAGTATGCGTTCTTAATATTAGAAGCTGATTCTTCATCGCCTTCTTGAGCACCAAATCTTTGGGTAAATCTAGCATATGTCCTCCAAGTGTTTCTTTCTTCTTCAGGATTATTATCCCAATTCAATAATGAATAGGTATAAACAAAAGGGCGATCTACCGAATGACTAACAGCACCACCAATAGTCAAGTTTGTTTTTAAGGTTGGCTTAAAATCTAACTTACCAGAAAGATTAAATCCATTTGTATTTGTGTTCATTTTAGCTTGAACATTTTCAAAATCTGTATCTCTTAGGAATGTGGCATTACTAAGCAATCCGATAGAAGAAGATTGTTGATTAGGCACTGCAACAAATAAATTATCCTTTAATCTAGTCAACGCATCATCTTTTATTTTCCATACTCCTACTGCAGACGGACTGTTGTCGTCTATATTTCTAAATTCACCTGCTAAGAAATAACCTAATATGGCTCTACCCTTAGAACCATCTTCTTTTATCTCCTTATATATTGGACCAGACAAGCCAAAACCAACAAGTCCATAATTATAGTCATCGAATAAATGAGAAGATACAACTTCAGCACCACCATACAATTGGTTCGATGGACCTTTTGAAGTTACACTAATTATACCACCAGTAGCATCACCATACATTGCAGATAAACCACTTGACATAACTGTGATTTGTTCAATAGCACTCTGGGGTAGAGCTAAACTACCTCTTACCTTGACTCCATCCACATAATAATCAGTGGCTTCAGAACGAGAACCTCTCACATTTACAGAAGAACCTTCGTCACTTTGATAAACACCTGCCGCAGTTGCCGCCACAGAAGTAACACTTCTAGTTGGCATAGATCGAATTTCTTCACTGGTAACTGTTTTACCTCCAAGGTTATCTGGATCTAAAAGAGGTTTTTCATCTTTAATCACAACCTCTTCAATATCAATACCCTCAGACAATTGAACATCTCTAAAGGTTATTTTGTTTGAAGAAACGACAATACCTTCCAAAGTTACTTGACCATATCCTACAAAAGACACTATTAAGTCATAAGTACCAGGATCAAGTGGTTTAATGGTATAATTTCCATCAAAGTCAGTGGTAACACCTGCAATTTGGTTACCATTTCTCTTGGCAACGACATTGGCAAATGGCACCGTTTCTCCTGTATTTTTATCTGATATTTTTCCTTCTAAAGAGCCCGACTGAGCAAATATTGATGAGCTAGTGAAAATTAAGCCCACTACAAGCAAGTACAATTTATTGAACATAGTTTTATAAAATTCTATTCATATTCTGCTTTAACAAAAGTCCGTAAATATAGACATTAAATAAAGATTATCTAAAAGTTAATTCAAAAAATTTGTAATCTTACATATCGAAATAAAAAGACCAATCATGAACAAATTCTTTACATTCCTTTTGATATTTATCGGGCTTTTATCTTGTACTAAGGATGAAAATATAATCCCTAATGTGCCGGTAAATTTTAGAATTCAAGCCTCTGAACTTGGAGGCGTCGGCAGCGCTATTTATACTCCAGAAGTCTATGGTGTTAGAGGAATCATAATTTATCATAAAAATAGCAACGAATACGTCGCTTTTGAAAGAGCATGTTCTTACAGGCCTTCAAATAATTGTGAGGTAATTCAGTTAAATGACGAGCTAAATCCAAGCTTTTTAACGGACAGCTGTTGCAGCTCTAATTTTCTACTAGACGATGGCACGCCTTTCAGCGGCCCAGCCTTACTCCCACTAAAACAATACGTTACTAGTTTCGATGGAACCTATGTATATATTTCTAATTAATTCAGAACGATACGCTTAGCTAATTGCTGACCATTAGAATGTAATTTTAAAACATACCCACCCCTTGTAAGAGCTCTTAAGTCTAAACGATGTTTAACACCCCACAACTCTTGACTAAACACTTTTCGCCCTTGCATATCATACAATTCCAAAAAAGTAAATGAATGTTTACTATCTATGACAATATCTATATAGTCATTTGCAGGGTTAGGAAAAACAGATAATTTATTACTCGCATAATCGTAAAGAGATGCCGTACTAAAAAACACATCTTCTAAAACAAATTTACATCCCCATTGGTCAGTAAGCAACAGACTGTAATTCCCTTCATCTTGTGCTATTAGCATATAAGAATTAGCTCCCATAATTTCTACCCCTTCATACAACCATTGATATTCATAAATGGAAGATTGGATATAACTTAGCGTATCAAAACTGACGTCAATATCTGGGCTGTAGTCATCTTCACAAATTACTACCAAAAGCTCTTCAGACTGAGACGAACACCCAAATTCATTAGTTAGTAGCAAATAATAAAAACCCGAATAAACAGGTGAGTAATTTAAGCTATTAGCGTTAGGAATAGGGCTTTGATTGTAATACCACTGGTAATTTAAGTTTAGTGAGTCTGAATCAACGGACAACACAGTATTTAGCTCATCAAAACTGATATTGAATTGATTAGGTGATTCATAAACATAAATAGTATCCACAACATCAGCAATTGGCGAGGGCTCAATTTCTAAAATAGTATAATCTACTACCAGGTCACCATTATTTAAGGTCGAAGAGGTAGAAAAACCATTAAAACTCACAGAACCCAAATTATCATCTGAAGTTACTCCGTCTTCATCCCATACTTGAATGGTATAATCTTGGTTAGACAAAGCTATATTATCTAAAGTCAATAAAACAGGAAAGGAATTATCGACTTCTACACTGGAACTGTATATTTCATTGCCATCACCGTCAAACAATTTGAAATATGGGTCCGGGTTTAATGCTCCAAAAGCATCGTCTATATCGCCGCCCCATCCCGAAGCATTACTTATCTGTATTGAGGACAAAAAATGGAGCGTTTCGGTAGATGAATACGCCAAATAATGAACTTCATACATTCCTGGATCTGTATATAATTGAGCTGACGGATTTTCTAAGCCATTCTGATTACCGTTGCCAAAGTCCCAAGAATAAGCCGCATTATTGGGATTGTTATTTATAAAATCTACTGTTAGCGGAGCACATCCTGAAAAATTAGACATTGCAAAACCGTCATTAGCCGATGTGTTAGGAAGAATTGTTAAAGGCAAACTAAACATAATTTCCTCTGGACCAACCGCCCAAGACAACTCATGCGTTGCCACAACAGTAACATCTACATCAAACTCCCCATATTCAAGAGGCATACCGTATATATTTACACAACCGTACTGACTAACAGATGGATTATAATGACATTGACTGTCAGAATTGTTGCACTCCCAAGAGAGGCCAATTGGTAAAGAAATAGAACTAATATGATAGTCTTCAAAGGCTATCAGACTTTCTCCAAAACCCTCAATTTCAACCAAGGTATCAACTGGCAAAACAAAAGTTAAATCTTGATCGTAATTTTGATTAACGTATCCTACCGATAGTGTGTCAGGAGATAATCCATAATTTGCTCCAATAGGAATATAGTCCTCGTCAGGAATACATTGAGCGTGAAGGTAAACACTTACAAAAGTGAAAACTATTGAAAAAAAAGTAGATTTAAACATATCATAATCTTGTTAAGCACAACAAGATTATGATATATTTTTATAATTTACAAGTTTAGTACCTGTAATAGTCTGGCTTGTATGGCCCAACAACTGGAACTCCAATGTAGTCCGCTTGATCGGTAGAGAGTTCATCTAACTCAACACCAATTTTAGATAAATGGAGACGTGCTACTTTTTCATCAAGATGCTTTGGTAAAGTGTACACCTTCTTTTCGTAGTTATCGATATGATTCCACAATTCCATCTGAGCTATAACTTGATTGGTAAAAGATGCTGACATTACAAATGAAGGGTGACCAGTTGCACAACCAAGGTTAATCAGACGGCCTTCAGCCAATAAGATAATATCGTGATCACCAACAGTATATTTATCTACTTGAGGCTTAATGGTGTCTTTGCTATCTCCCCAATTGTTGTTTAACCAAGCTACATCGATTTCGTTATCGAAGTGACCAATATTACATACAATGGCTTTGTCTTTCATAATTTCGAAATGCTCACCTTTGATGATATCTTTGTTTCCTGTTGCAGTAACAATTATATCAGCCTCTGGAATAGCGTCTAACATTTTCTTAACCTCAAAACCTTCCATTGCAGCTTGCAATGCACAAATCGGGTCGATTTCGGAAACAATAACTCGAGCACCTGCTCCTCTCAAAGATTCAGCAGAACCTTTACCCACATCACCAAAACCTGCTACAACAGCAACTTTACCTGCAATCATAACATCAGTAGCACGGCGAATACCATCCACTAAAGATTCTCTACAACCGTATTTGTTATCAAACTTAGATTTAGTCACAGAATCGTTAATGTTTATTGCTGGCGTGTATAGGGTGCCATTTCTTTCTCTATCAAACAAGCGTAAAACACCCGTTGTTGTTTCTTCTGACAAACCATTAATACCTTCTGCTAACTCAGGATACTTATCAAATACCATATTTGTTAAATCACCACCATCATCTAAAATCATATTCAATGGCTTGTCTCCTTCAAACGAAAATAAGGTTTGCTCAATACACCAATTAAACTCATCCTCATTCATTCCTTTCCATGCATAAACAGGAACACCTGCTGCAGCTATTGCCGCCGCTGCATGGTCTTGGGTAGAGAATATGTTACACGAAGACCAGCTTACATCAGCACCTAATTCTATGAGGGTTTCTATCAAAACTGCTGTTTGTATGGTCATGTGTAAGCAACCAGCAATACGAGCTCCTTTAAGAGGTTTTTTGTCCCCAAACTCTTCTCTTAATGACATTAGACCTGGCATCTCTGCTTCAGCTAATTCAATTTCTTTTCTTCCCCATTCTGCTAGGGAGATATCTTTGACTTTATAAGTTAATTTTTCCACTTTAGTTTCCATTTGTTAAATTTTAGGGTACAAAAATACGAAATTAACTCCTCATTTTGACTTATATTGGCCTTTCGATGACAGATTTTTTATTTTTAAAAATTGAAGCTCAATTTCAGTTAATAATTGAAGGTGTAGATGAGCTATGTTCATGGGATAAAGACGTTAAATCTTTCAGCAGTAAAACCAAAAGAGAAAGAGAAAAATTGGCCTCTCAAAATTTGATAAAACAACTTTACCCCAAAGTCTGCTTATCACACAACTCATACGGTGCACCGATTTTGTCTAATAAAAAAGCCATTTCATTATCTCATTCCAAGGATTTTTTAGCGTGCATAACAGCAGAGAACATAGCTGCAATTGACATTGAGCCAATAAGTGAAAAGGCATTTCGACTAAAAAATAAATTCTTGAGTGCCGAAGAGATTGCACTAGCAAAAAATGAGGATATAGCAACTCTTATGTGGTGTGCTAAAGAATGTTTGTATAAAATACATCAGAAAGGCAAAGTGAACTTTTCAGAAGATATAATCCTATATAGCATTGAAAAGAACACTATAAAATGTTCTATTTTTGAACAAGATTACCAATTGAAATATGAAAAATTTAAAGAACATTGGCTAGTGTATTATTTTGATTAGTTACATTTGCAGCGATGAATATTTACAATTACATAACATCAAATAAACAAAAAGGCAACAAATTGTTTGCGGTTTTAATTGACCCTGACAAACAAAACAAAGAAGAATTACTGGAGCTTATACAAAGATCTGTACTAGCTAAAGTAGATTTAATTTTTGTTGGTGGAAGCCTTTTAACTAATGGTAGTTTTGCTCATTGTATAGAAACTATTAAATCTAATTGCACCATTCCAGTATTGATTTTTCCTGGAAACTCTATGCAGGTCAATAAAGATGCTGATGGTATTTTATTTTTATCCTTGATTTCTGGAAGAAATCCAGACATGCTCATCGGCAATCAAGTTATTGCTGCTCCTATCCTTAAACATTCTAATTTAGAGGTGCTATCTACTGGCTACATTCTTATCGATAGCGGCAAACCAACTACGGTGTCCTATATGAGTAATACCACGCCTATACCTCATGACAAAAACGATGTAGCACTTTGTACAGCTATGGCTGGTGAGATGCTAGGACTTAAACTCATTTTTATGGATGGTGGAAGCGGCGCCACAAACCCTATTTCTGAGTCTATGATTAGTATGGTGAGTCAGTCTTTGGACGTACCCTTAATTATTGGCGGTGGTATTTGTAGCGCAGAAAAAGCAGTCGCTAATTGCCAAGCAGGAGCAGATGTTATTGTTGTTGGCAACAGCATAGAAAAAAACTCTAACCTTATAGAAGAAATTGCTCAATCTATCCACCAATATAATACCATGAAAAACAATGAAGTGCTCAGTAGAAATTAGCATGTACCCTCTAGACAACAACTACATCAATCTGATTACACATTTTATTAAAAGCCTCAGAAAACATCCATTCATCACATTAGAAACTAATGGCATGAGTACACAAGTGTTTGGCGATTATGACAATGTAATGTCTGCCATTAATAAAGAGATGAAGAACAACTTTTTAATGCAAAACAAAGTAGTCTTCAATATGAAAGTCATTAATGCCCATTTGCAAGAAAAGCCTAGCTTTTAGCTAATGAAAAAAGTGGTTGTTATAGGCCCAGAATGCACTGGGAAAAGTAGTCTTACAAAAGCATTAGGACAGCATTACAACACCGCCATCGTGGAAGAGTGCGCTAGAGAATATATTGACCATTTGGAGCGCTCATACACTCAAGACGATATTCTGAATATTGCCAAAAAACAAATAACACTAGAAAATACTGCAAAGCCACAAGGCGACTATTTATTTTGCGATACAGACCTCATCGTTTGTAAAGTATGGAGCGAATTCAAATACGGCAACTGCCATCATTGGATTTTAGAGCAAATACAAAATCGTTATTATGACTATTATCTGCTGTGTGACATCGATTTGCCTTGGCAAGAAGACCAACAAAGGGAGCACCCAAATCACCGTCAAGAACTCTTCGACATCTATGAAGGCGAACTTAATAAGCTCAACAAACCCTACTCTATTATCAGAGGTCAAAACAGACTCGAATCTTCAATTGAAATTTTAGACTATTTAAACAAATAGTCTATAAAAAATGGTAGATTTGCCCTGTCTTTACGGGGTGCCTTCACAGGCTGAGATTATACCCATCGAACCTGCCAAGGTAATTCTTGGAAGGGAAGGGAGTTTAACATAATTATCCGACTGCAACTCCGTGCAGTTGGTAGTGTTTAACGCAAATTATCTAAAAGATGAAAATCAAAACTATTTTAAGCTTGAGCCTACTGCTCACTAGCTTAACGCTATCTGCACAAAATGCCGATACACTCATTATTTATCCGGAACTTCAAGAAGTAAAAATTAAGGCCTTGAGAGCTTCCCAACAAACACCCATGTCATTTACCAACATCAACAAAGAGGAGTTGGAAGAGCAGAACTTAGGGCAGGACATCCCTTATATGTTGTCACTAACCCCTTCTGTAGTTACCACCTCAGATGCTGGGGCAGGGATTGGCTATACTGGTTTTAGGGTACGTGGTAGCGACCCAACACGAATCAATGTGACCATTGACGGCATCCCACTAAACGACCCTGAATCGCAAGGGGTATGGTGGGTCAATATGCCTGACTTCACTTCATCAGTCGAAGATATTCAAATCCAAAGGGGTGTAGGCGCATCAACCAATGGAGCTGGTGCTTTTGGCGCAAGCGTAAATCTAAAAACGCAATCGCTAAGAGCAAAACCCTATGCTACTGCAAACAATACAATAGGATCGTATAGCACACTCAAAAACAATATTGAATTTGGCACAGGGTTGCTTGCCGATAAATTTACCTTAGACGGTAGATTATCAAAAATTAGCTCTGACGGCTACATCGACCGAGCTACCTCTGACCTCAAATCGCTATACCTTTCTGGAGCTTACTATGGCAGTGATGACATTCTTAAACTGAGCGTAATTTCAGGAAAAGAAAAAACCTATCAGGCATGGAATGGAGTACCCCTCTCCTATTTGGATAACGATAGTCTAAGAACTTTCAATTCATACACTTATGAAAACGAAACAGACAACTATTGGCAAGACCATTACTTATTGCATTATTCCAAGCAAGTTGACAAAGATGCTAGTTATAGTTTAGGCTTACACTACACAAAGGGCAAAGGCTACTATGAGCAATACAAAAGTGGTGAAGACTTTGCCGACTACGGATTGAATAATGTTACCATTGGTAACGACACACTCACTGAAACAGACCTCATTAGAAGAAAATGGTTAGATAATGATTTTTATGGCGCTATATTTTCTTATAACAATTCAGCAGATAAACTAGACTATACCATTGGTGGTGGGTGGAATACTTATGACGGCAGACATTATGGTGTTGTCCGTTGGGCCGAATATGCTAGCAACAGTACAATCGACCACATATATTATGACAACGATGGTATTAAAACGGACTTTAATGTATATGCTAAAGGGTTGTATAATTACAGCGATGACATCACCATTCATGCTGATTTGCAGCACCGCCAAATTGACTATTCTTTTTTGGGGAAAGATGAAAATGGTGCCCAAAGAAACGACACTGTAAATTTTGAATTTTTCAACCCTAAATTCGGTGCTTTTTATCAAATCGATGCTAACTCTTCAGCCTTTGCCTCTTTTGCTATAGCAAACAGAGAACCCAACCGTGCGGATTTTGTAGAATCTTCTCCTAACTCAAGACCATTACACGAAACTTTGTACGATACAGAACTGGGTTATAAATTAAAAGGTGACAGGTTTGCTTTCTCTGCAACGGCATACTATATGATTTATGAAAACCAACTCATACTGACAGGTAAAATAAACGATGTAGGCGCATATACTAGAGAAAACGTGGACTATAGCGAAAGAAAAGGTATAGAACTAGAAGCTGCCTTTAAAATCAATGAAAAGTTAAACTGGTCTGCTAACGCATCGTTTAGCGAAAACACCATTGCTCACTATACCGAATATGTAGATAATTGGGATACTTGGGGACAAGAAATTAATACTTATTCCAACACAACTATTGCATTTTCTCCTGATTTGATTTGGTCAAGTAAGTTGGACTACCAATTCAAAGATAATATCGACTTGCAATTCATTTCAAAATATGTAGATGAACAGTATATTGATAACACCTCAAGCGATGACAGAAAACTTGATTCCTATTTAGTTCATCATGCAAGAATGATATGGAACATAAAAAGTCAGTTATTCAAATCGGCAAAATTAAGCTTTCAAATCAATAACCTATTGGATGAAAACTATGTCAACAACGCATGGATTTACCGCTTCAAATCTGACGGCTACGACCCAAGACCTGACGACCCATATGTAACGGCTAATAGTGATGGCGGCTACGATATGGCAGGATATTTTCCTCAAGCTAAAAGAAACTTTTTATTGGGACTGACACTCGGCTTTTAGAGGCTAATATAAATTCTACAATCACGCCCTTTGATCGAATTGAAGGGCGTGATTATCTATAATAGATATACTTTTTTGAAGACACCTTTTCAGCATCGGACTCACAACTTTCTAAACTTCCACTCTCCCAATCCATATCGGCACCGTTTTGCAAATTATTAATGTAGTTTTTGGTATTGACAGCCCACCTTTCCCAATCGTAGCGATGTTTAAAATACCCGCCTCTAAACGACCAATATTTGCGGCCTCTACCTACTTTATTATTATGTAGATCCATATATTTATCACTGACTTTAGGGTTGGAATTTAAACGTTCATAAGTAGACATAACCATAGCAGAACCCGAACGCCCCAAATACCTTCTCAAAATCATACTCACATAGACATGCCTAAACGCATCGCCCCGACAGCCACTACCTAAAGCATTGGGAAAATAAAATTCTGCTTTTTGTTGAGCTCTAATCTTCGATTGTAGTATCCTAAAAACAGAATACTCAACTGCAATTGCTAAAGGGATAAGCATATAAGAGATGTTTACATCATTAATCCAAAATCGGCCAAAAGCGTGAAATGCACTATCCATTTGACTCTTATTCAACTGAAGTAATGCTATGTTATCCCAAACACTCAAAGCAACCACTTCTGAATGAGATACATTCATATTAATAACCTCTTGTTCGTAAGACATATATGGCTGATATTCTTCAACCATTAAAGAAGAGTCCACAGAGTTGGTAAGCATACTATAATTAGTGACACTCTTAATATATTGGTTATAGGACTCCTCAAAATGTTCGGCTTCAACTTTTGATTCACGAGTCATTCCATCATATGCTGTATTTGGAAATAATTCAATTAATCGTTTCTCAAAATAGTGCTCCCTACTTTGCTTAAAATCAGTGGAATGTAACAAATAATACTCCTTTTCTATTATGTACAAATACGACAATGGAAAAGAAGGCAAATTGGTATTAAAAATGGATTCTGGAATAGGTTCAATAGGATAATCTTTACTACAAGAAAAAAAAGACAATGCTAGACACAGCACAGCCATAAGTGTTAGCTTTTTCATATATAGGCTTTTAAAAGGGAAACTAATTTACAAAAAAAAAGCTATCTCAAAACCTCTAGACCTTTAGCCTTATCTAATTGCAATTGATTTTGTAAGTCATCAAGATTTTCAAAAAGGATTTCATCTCTCAAACGACAAACGAAATACACTCTAAGAAGTTGATCGTAAATACTAGAATCAAAGTCAAAAATATGCACCTCAACACTTTGTTGATTTCCTTTTACGGTAGGGTTGTTTCCAATATTCATCATTCCATTGTGCAATTGCCCTTTGACCTCAACATTAACGGCATAAACACCATCTTTAGGTATCAACTTAGTTTCATCAGAAATAGAAAGATTAGCGGTTGGAAAACCAATAGTTCTTCCTATTTTTTTGCCTTCCACAACTCGCCCTTGAAAAGAATAATTATAACCCAAATACTCAGATGCTTTTGAAACATTTCCAGACAAAAGAGCCTTGCGAATTTTGGTAGAACTGATACTAACATCATCGATTAGCTGGGCCGATATTTCTTCCACTTCAAAGCCATACAAAGGAGCGTATTCTTTAAGGTGTTCAAAAGAGCCTTCTCTATTTCTTCCGAAATGGTGATTATAGCCAATAACGAGCTTGTGGGTATGCAATTGGTTAACAATAATATCCCTTACAAATTGCATAGAGGTTGTACGTGAGAATGCTTTAGTAAATGGATGTATAATTAAGTGCTCTATTCCCGCTTCTTCTAGCAGTTTAATTTTTTCTTCCATAGTATTAATCAACTGAAGCTGATGATCTTCAGGAAAAAGAACCATTCGAGGGTGCGGAGAAAAAGTCAGCAAAACCGTTTCTCCCTTTTGTTTTTGAGCAATCTCTTTTAGGCGATCAATAATGATTTTATGACCAAAATGAACACCATCAAAAGTACCTGTAGTTAGGATAGGACGACTTACATTTTTGAACTCAGAAATGGAATGATATACCTTCAAATTTTGATTTCTATTTTGAATGTTAAAACCTTGTTCAAAAGTACTAATTAATTTATTGAATAAATCTTTGCGACAAACTAAATAATTCACGTATTTTTGCCCGAAATTAACATAGGATTTAAACCTATATTTAACTGAAATAATTAAGCATAACAAGATGTCACAGAATAAAGGTAAAATTTCACAAATCATCGGACCAGTTGTCGATGTTACTTTCGAAAACAACGAAGCAGGATTACCAGATATTTATGATTCTCTAGAGATAACTAAAGATAATGGTGTAAAATTAGTCCTAGAATGTCAACAACACATTGGAGAAGATACAGTTCGTGCCATTTCCATGGATTCTACTGACGGATTAAAAAGAGGCGTTGAAGTAGTCGCTACAGGCGCACCAATTAAAATGCCTGCTGGTGAGCATATCAAAGGACGTGTATTTAACGTAATTGGTGAAGCTATTGATGGTATGGAAAATTTAGACCGTGAGAATGGACTTCCTATTCACCGTGAAGCACCAAAATTTGAAGACTTATCTACTTCAACAGAAGTATTATACACTGGTATCAAAGTTATTGACCTTATCGAGCCTTATGCAAAAGGTGGTAAGATTGGTTTGTTTGGTGGTGCTGGTGTAGGTAAAACAGTACTTATTCAGGAGTTAATTAATAACATCGCCAAAGGACACGGTGGTTTATCTGTATTTGCTGGTGTAGGTGAAAGAACTCGTGAAGGAAACGATTTATTAAGAGAGATGTTAGAGTCTGGTATTATTGATTACGGCCCAGATTTCTTGCACTCTATGGAAGAAGGCGGATGGGATTTATCTAAAGTAGATGCCTCTAAAATGGGCGACTCTAAAGCGTCTTTCGTATTCGGTCAAATGAACGAACCTCCTGGGGCTCGTGCTCGTGTGGCTTTATCAGGACTAACATTAGCGGAATACTTCCGTGATGGTGATGGAAAAGGAAAAGGTCGTGATGTATTATTCTTCGTTGACAATATTTTCCGATTTACTCAAGCTGGTTCTGAGGTATCAGCACTTCTAGGTCGTATGCCATCAGCAGTAGGTTATCAGCCAACTCTAGCAACAGAGATGGGAACGATGCAAGAGCGTATTACTTCCACTAAAAACGGCTCTATTACATCTGTACAAGCAGTATATGTACCTGCCGATGACTTGACAGACCCTGCACCTGCAACAACATTTGCTCACTTGGATGCAACGACAGTACTTTCAAGAAAAATTGCTGAGCTTGGTATCTATCCTGCGGTAGATCCATTAGATTCTACATCAAGAATTCTATCTCCAGATGTAGTAGGTGATGAGCACTACGATTGTGCCCAAAAAGTAAAAATGCTTTTACAGCGTTACAAAGAGTTACAAGATATTATCGCTATTCTTGGTATGGAAGAATTATCTGACGAAGATAAATTGGCTGTATCTAGAGCTAGACGTGTACAACGTTTCTTATCTCAACCATTCCACGTAGCAGAGCAGTTTACTGGTCTTAAAGGTGTATTGGTAGATATACAAGACACGATAAAAGGTTTCAACATGATTATGGACGGTGAAATGGATCAATATCCTGAAGCTGCCTTCAACCTAGTTGGAACTATTGAAGAAGCTAAAGAAAAAGGTGAAAAAATGTTAGCAGAAGCTAAATAATTATTGACAGATGCAATTAGAAATTATCACACCTGAACACAAAGTATTTGAAGGGCAAGTAAGCTCCGTTCAACTTCCAGGAGTTGATGGTAAGTTTGAAATTTTGAACAACCATGCTCCTATCATTTCTACTTTAATAAAAGGCAATGTTCGAGTTATTGACACTAACAACAATACTGAACTTTTTGAAATCAATGGTGGTGTAATTGAAATGCAAAACAATAAGATTATTGTTCTTGCTGAATAACGTTTTCACTATTTGTAATTTAAAGAGGGCTACTTAGTAACCCTCTTTTTTTTTGCGACTTTTTTTATACCTTAGCTAAAATCTTTATTCTCATGAAAAAATTATTCCTTATCGTCACCCTATTTTCCTTTAATAAAGCACAATCTCAAATTTCTAATGCTCAGCAACTTATAAGACTACATAACATGTCTAATACGGCTAATCTCAATGCAATGAATAATTTAGCAAGTGGCCATTTAGCGTATAACGTAAATGACAAAAAAGTGTACAAATACGATGGCACAAATTGGCTACCTGTCGGCTCATTAATTGATAAAGATAAAGACACCTATGTTCTAGTAGATAATGGCAGTGATAATGATTTAGTGAATTTTACCATTCAAAATATAAACTCATTTGCAATGAGACCATCAAGATTAGAATTTTTGAATACCAATGGCTCTGTCTCAATTGGTGAACAAGCGAGTCTAGCAAATACTTCCAATCAAGAATTAAATGTATTTGTAGGCTTTAAATCTGGAACTATAAATTCTACTGGCTACAGAAATACAGGTGTTGGCACGAGGTCATTAAGAAGTAATACTTCGGGAACAAGAAATACTGCTGTCGGAAACAAATCCTTAGTTTTAAACACAAGTGGATCTGAGAATGCAGCCCTAGGAAATTATGCGCTATACTCAAATACCAATGGTTACGAGAATTCAGCTATAGGCTCTTCAAGCTTAGGTAATGTAACGACTGGCTATAAAAACAGTGGTATTGGCTCTTTAAGTTTGGAAGAAGTAACGTCTGGAGACCGAAACACAGGGCTTGGCAATGGCACACTTTTTTCTGTAACTACTGGAAATAATAATGTAGGTGTTGGAAATCGAGCCGATATCGGCGGGAATTATAACAATAGAGTTAGAATTGGAAATTATGATATACAATATGGTTCTATGCAGATAGCGTGGAGTGTTTCATCAGATTCTACTTGGAAACGTGATATCAAACCGCTCAAATACGGATTAGATTTAATTAAAAATCTTGAAGTCTTTGACTATATTAGAAAGACCGATGACAAAACAGAGGAATTAGGAAGAGAAATAGGTTTTATCGCTCAAAAACTAATTAAAAACCTAAATGAAATAGGATATAAAGACCAAGGTTTTGTAAGAAATGAAAATGGTACTTATAGCGTCAGATACAACGACTTCATTCCACTAGCCATAAAAGGAATTCAGCAACAACAGAGTATGATAGATGAGCTAAAAGAAGAAAATTTACGACTAAGAGAAATACTACTTAATTTTGAAAATCGATTACAAGAATTAGAAGCCAAGAAATAAAAAAAATATTCCTCAAATTAAATTATAGCATTCTCTAAATTAGCCCCCCCTAATTTTATGCTATATTTGGACGTATATGTTCGAGGACAAATTAAAAAATAAATTATCTGAAAGAGAGAAAAACAACTCTCTTCGTCAGTTAAGCATAACTTCTGGCTTGGTCGATTTTTGTTCTAACGACTACTTAGGATTTGCCCAAAAACAAAACCCTAATCAACAAGCGATGGGCAGTACTGGTAGCCGACTGATAAGCGGAAATACCCCATTGCACCTTTTACTAGAAAAAGAAATTGCAAAATACCACCTAACAGAAGCGGCATTAATCTTCAATTCAGGATACGATGCTAATTTGGGCTTTTTCTCTTGTATTCCTCAAAAAGAAGATACTGTAATCTACGACCAACTGTGCCATGCCTCCATACGTGATGGCATACGATTAGGACTAGCACGTAGTTTTGCCTTCCAACACAACGATACAATTCAGCTACAAGAAAAATTAAAACAAGCTACTGGACAAGCCTTTGTAGTGGTTGAAAGTATATACTCAATGGATGGCGATCATTCACCTCTAGAAAAAATAGCTTCAATTTGTAAAACATACGACGCAAAACTCATTGTTGATGAGGCACACGCTTTTGGTATTTTTGGAGACAAAGGTCAGGGCTTATGCCAAAATATAGACACTTTTGCTCGTATATACACCTATGGAAAAGCATTAGGAAGTCATGGCGCCGCTATTGTAGGCAGTCAGTTATTACACGATTACCTACTCAATTTTTCTAGACCATTCATTTATACAACTGCCTTGCCCCCTCACGCTATAGAACGCATTAGCTGGGCATATCAAAATATTGAAAACATAGAAGAAAGAAAAAAACTAAAACAAAACATAGCATACTTTAAAGCGAATTGTAAAAATACTAAGCTTATAGAAAGTAATTCGGCAATACAATGCGTTCTTATTGGCGGTAATAGCCCTACTAAAAAAGCCGCTATACAATTATCAAAACACCATTTAGACGTACGACCCATACTACACCCAACCGTAGCTATCGGTCAAGAGCGTTTAAGAATTTGTCTTCATTCTTTCAATACTAAAGAAGAAATTTATAACCTTTGCCAACAAATCAATTCATTTCAATGAGGTATTTTGTAACAGGCATAGGAACAGAAATAGGCAAAACCTTAACTTCATCCATATTAGTCGAAGCTTTAGAAGCCGATTATTGGAAACCCATACAATCTGGTGAATTAGAAAATAGTGACACTCTAAAAGTAAAAGCCCTCATCTCCAATAACAAAAGCCAATTTCACCAAGAAAGTTATCGGCTTAAGGCAGCCATGTCACCACACGCTGCAGCCCAAAGAGAAAACATTGAAATTCAAACGGCTAATTGTACACTTCCTCAAACACAAAATCGATTAATTATTGAAGGAGCGGGTGGCTTACACGTTCCACTTAATGACACCGATTGTATTATCGATTTAATTGCTCAATTTAAAGCGGAAACCATATTAGTAAGTCAGCATTATTTGGGTAGTATCAACCACACTTTATTGAGTGTGGAAGCCCTAGAAAACAGAGGGCTAAAAATAAAGGGCATCATCTTTAATGGTGACGAAAACAAAGACACTGAAAATATTATTTTGTCTAAAACAGGACTTAAGCTTTTGGGAAGAATTCCGCAAATAGATAAAATAGATAAAAACAGTGTTAAAACAATTGCTCAACAGTTTAAACACATCAAGTAATGAGCATTTCTAAAGATGATAAACAATACATTTGGCACCCTTTCACACAGATGAAAACGGCCGAAAACCCTATTCCCATAGTTAAAGGAAAAGGCACACTACTTATAGATGAAAATGGCAAAACTTACATTGATGCTATTTCCTCTTGGTGGGTAAATTTACACGGACATGCCAACCCCTATATTGCTCAAAAAGTTAACGAACAAATGAGCGACTTGGAGCACGTTATGTTTGCGGGGTTCACTCATCAGGCAGCCACAAACTTATGTTCTAAACTGAGCACATACCTACCTCAAAATCAAAAGAAGTTTTTCTTTTCCGGAGACGGCTCTTCAGCCGTAGAGATTGCCCTAAAGATGAGCATACAATATTGGAAAAATAAAGGCTTGAAACGTTATCGTATTTTGGCACTAGAGGGTGGATATCATGGCGAAACTTTTGGTGCTATGTCAGCAGGAGCTAAAAGCATATTTTCTACACCATTTGAAAATTACTTATTTAAGGTAGAACACCTACCCTTTCCATCCGATGAAGAGGCTACGCTTTCAGCACTAAAAGAACAATTGAAAAGCGGAGAAGTAGCCTGTTTTATCTTTGAACCCTTAGTTCAAGGCGCATCAGGGATGCAAATGTATTCAGCCACAACACTTGACAAAATGATAGCCTTATGTAAAGAATATGAGGTTTTGTGTATTGCCGATGAAGTAATGACTGGATTCGGAAGAACAGGAACTTATTTTGCTTGCAATCAATTGACTGAAAGTCCTGACTTAATGTGTCTATCTAAGAGTTTATCAGGGGGAACCCTACCATTATCATTAACCACTTGCAGTCAAGATATTTACGATTCATTTTTAGGGGACGACCTCAGTACAGCATTTCTTCATGGTCATTCTTTCACAGGCAACCCTATTGGTTGTGCTGCTGCCATTGCTAGTTTAGAATTATTAGAAAAAGAAAAATGTCAGAAGAAAATCCAACACATTGCTACTAAGCATGATGAATTTGCTCATAAAATTTCCCAACATTCGAAGGTCAAAAATGTCAGGCAATGCGGTACAATTTTAGCTATGGATATTGTAAGTGATAAAAAAGGATATTCCAGTAATGTTAAGCAATTGCTCTACCAGTATTTTATTGATAAAGGTGTGCTACTGCGTCCACTAGGAAATGTGCTTTATATCTTACCTCCATACTGCATTACTGACCAAGAACTTAACACCGTTTATAATAGCATTTTTGAGGCCTTAGAAAAGGTCGAATAGTGTATCTTTGAACCCCATGCAACCTATACTGATAATAGCAAAAGCAAGTGTGTCAGCACTTGGACACGAAAGAGAACGTATTTGGGCTCAATATCAGAGTAAAGAATCGGCCTTAACCATTTGTTGTTTTAACGATAGAGATACGCCAACAGGCAAATTAAATGCCGAAACAGAAAAGAAATTACTCCAGCTAAGACAAGAAAATAATCATTACAGAAGGTTAGATAAAAGTGTTTTATTGGGCATAATGGCAGGTCGTCAAGCCTTATCAGAAAGTCATTGGAACAATTTATCTGAGGTTGGTATAAATATGGGCTCATCAAGAGGCGCTACTCAACTTTTTGAAAAATATCACAAACACTTCATCGAGTCACCCAACGATAGAATGTCACCATTAGTATCGCCCACTACAACATTAGGAAATATTGCCTCTTGGCTAGCATTCGATTTAGGCACAAAGGGAGCGACTCTTTCTCATTCCATCACTTGCAGTACAGCATTACACTCTATACTTAACGCTTGTGTTTGGATAAAAAGCGGAATGAGTCAACGCTTCATTGCTGGTGGTAGCGAAGCACCACTTAGCGACTTTACTATTGCTCAAATGCGGGGCATAGGTATATATTCAAAGAAGACTAACGATTGGCCTTGTTCTCCACTCAGAATAAGCAAACAATCGAATACTATGGTGCTTGGCGAGGGCTCTGCCGTTTTTTGTTTAGAGAAAGATAAAGGTCAGAAGAGTCTAGCTAAAATCATTGGATTAGGCTATGCCACAGAGAAGATAGAACACCCCGCCTCATTATCTGCAGACGCTCAATGTATGCAAAAAAGTATGCTAATGGCACTAAAAGATAGTGGATTAAAGACAGTAGATGCTATAATAATGCACGCTCCCGGCACACTTCAAGGGGATAAGGCAGAAATACAAGCCATACAAAACATTTTTGGAGAAAAAACACCTCACCTTATAAGCACCAAACACCAAAGCGGTCATACTTTTGGGGCATCTGGCGGCATAAGTTTAGATTTAGCAATAGAAATGCTACAAAAAGAAGAACTGATTTCTTTCCCTTACGAAACGGAAGTAGAACAGAAACAAAAAGCACCAAAAAGCATTTTGGTTAATGCTGTTGGATTTGGTGGAAATGCAGTCAGTATTATAGTTCAAAAAGCAGATTAAAAACTATATTTGTTACACAAATGCAATCGATATGAATAAAAGTTGGACATTACAGGAAGTTTTAGAAGTTTACAACAAACCTCTAATGGAGTTGATTTATGAAGCAGCTCAGACTCATAGACAAAATCACAATCCACTTGAAGTTCAAATTAGCACTTTATTATCCATTAAAACAGGTGGATGTCCTGAAGACTGTGGCTACTGCCCTCAAGCGGCACGTTATAATACAGGCATTGAAGGCAATGACCTTATGAGCGTTTCACAAGTTAAGGCACAAGCCCTTAGAGCCAAAGCCAATGGCTCATCTCGTTTGTGTATGGGAGCAGCTTGGAGAAACATTCAAAACAACGAAGAATTCGATCAAGTTTTGGAAATGGTACAAACCGTCAACAACCTAGAAATGGAAGTGTGTTGCACTTTAGGAATGATGACAGAAGAACAAGCTCAACGCCTAGCCGATGCAGGACTATATGCTTACAACCACAATTTGGACACTTCGGAAGAACACTACAAAGAAATTATTTCTACTAGAGATTATGACGACAGGATAAAAACGATTGAGAACGCCTCAAAGGCGGGGATTAGCGTATGTTCTGGCGGTATCGTAGGCATGGGCGAATCTATTGAAGACCGTTGCGGAATGCTCGTCACTTTAGCTAATATGAATCCACAACCTAAGTCTGTTCCTATTAATGCGCTGGTAGCTGTTGAAGGAACACCACTAGAAGAGCAAGAAACAATATCTATTTGGGAAATGGTACGTATGGTAGCGACTACTCGTATTGTAATGCCTAAAGCAGTAGTTCGTTTGTCTGCTGGAAGAACTGAGATGAGTGACGAAGGACAAGCCTTGTGTTTCATGTCTGGTGCATCTTCCATATTTGCTGGGGATAAGCTACTAACCACTCCTAACCCAGACATTAACCAAGACATGAAACTCTTTGATATTTTGGGCATCACCCCTAAAGAACCATTTGTAGATGGTGAGCAACCTGTGACCAACGAAAACTACAAGAAATGCTTATCAACAAAAGGTAATGTTAAATGGAATAGACCCGAACATATCATTGAACGCAACGAGAAGGCTAAAGCAAAAGCTAAGCAAGAAAAAAGCAACTTAACTACA
>MDTG01051780.1_pt1 | contig 26622 bp, 26 predicted proteins | sample 811421 | NCBI WGS metagenome assembly MDTG01 (sample SAMN05326645, study PRJNA326480) | marine metagenome | isolation source: seawater | place: Pacific Ocean: South East | collected 2011
ATTTATCTTGGCTAGCGTTAAACTGTTTAACCTGTGAATCAAGTAATTCTCCGAGTCTTCCGCCAAATGCATGCCACCAATTAATTGTAGTTTTTGCTTCAGCATTTGCGTGTGAAAAAAGTGCAAATATTGCAAAAGCAAAAAATAATTTTTTAAATGATTTCATTTTTCCCCTTTTTTTGATTTAATATTTTTAAAAACTCTAACAGAAATATTGATTATCTAAAAACACATTAAAGTCCAATTTTTGCGTGGTTTTTACTCTTGGATTCTAGTAAAAGTAGAATCATAAAATTTGCCAAAAATTTTGTCATAAAATTATGAAAGAAAAATTAAATTTTTTAATTATTTTAAATTCTAATGCTGCAGGGGGAAGAGAGTTAAAATTAATAAATAGTGTTATTTCATTAATAAAAATCAATCATAATATTGAATTAATTAAAACTAAATCTGAGCTTGAAGCAAAAAATATTTTTACTCAATTATCAAATAAGAATTTTGATAGATTAGTGGTAGCTGGTGGAGATGGATCTGTAAGCTTTGCAATTAATGAGATGATCATTAATAAATTAGATCATAAATTAGTTGGTTATATCCCAGCTGGAACAGCTAATATTTTGAGAATTGAAACTCAAATCAAAAGGAGAGCTAGTGAAATTGTCAACGTTCTAGTATCAAAAAAATATAAAAAAATTAGTTTAGCTAAAATAAATAATAGATACTTTTTCTTGATGGCGGGCATTGGTTTTGACTCAAATATTGTCGCATCTATAGATACAAATATTAAAAAATATTTAGGCAAAATTATATTTGTGTATAAGGGTTTTCAGCATTTTCTATTTTTAAAAAATAATAAAATGGAAGTTGAAATAGAAAATGAAAAAATAATAGCAGATTGGGTCTTATGTACAAATTCTAAGTATTATGCTGGACCTTATTCAATAACAAATGATACTAATATTTTTGATAATAAAATTATTGCTTATATATTTAAAGATTTAACTCGAGTAAAATTATTATATTACGTTTGGCTCATCTTAACAAAGGGTGATTTAAGTTCAGAAAAAAGTGTAATTAAAAAAAATTTAGATAAACTAAAGATAAACAGCATCAATAATCAATTACTAGCTCAAGTAGATGGTGAAAACTACGGTTATAATAAAAGTTTACGAATTCAAAAAACAGAAAAGTTTATTAGTTTATTAATTCCTTAATAATTTTCAAATCTATATTTAGTTTACTCAATTTAAATTGTTCAGGCCAGGATTGTTTTTTAATAAAATAATACCTGTATTATCTCTTTGAATTAAAGATTGAAAATCAGATAAATTATCGACATGCCAAACATGCCATTTATAATTTTCAAAATTTGGATTGTTCATAATTGCTTCTTTGCCTTGTTTGTAGTCATATGTAATTGACCTGATGTTAATTTTGTCTAATAAATTTTTTGTTTTTAAATAGACTTTGCTACAGGTTAAGTTTTTATCTTTCGTATTTTTTTTAATCGCTGATGAACATCTTTTTAACAAACTTGTATCCATATAATACGCGACCTCAATATTTTCTATGCTATCAATTTCTTTAATACAATTTACCCAATCTGAATTATTATTATAAATATTTTCAATTGATTTGGTTGGTATTTCAACAAGAACACTTTCAAATCTAGTTGAGTTTTTTTTGTACCAATTTAGAGCAAATCCACAATTTACTTTTTTGTGTAAATTTTTAGAGTCCATCCAAACTGTATTTTTTTGATATGTGGAGTTTAAAAAATGATCAAAAATTAAATTGGTATCAACTTCAAGTCCGTGAGCTGAAATAACTTTATCTTTGAGATAATAGATATCTGTCTCAAAACATCCATTAGACATAGAATTCTTATATTGAAGGATAAGTGAGTTTGCGCGATGTTGACATACCAAATTTTTAATTAACTTTTTGTTTGATAGATTTTCAGTTTTCAAATAATTATTTAACTGCCACAAACTGATACTGGTGTCTTGATTTTGTAAAATGCTATCTTTTAAAAAATCTGTTAAATTTTCATTTTGCTCTAACTTATTAAAAAAAGTAGGAATGTTTGATATTTTTCCATTGAGATCTTTTCTTGGTAGCACAAATTCTGTTTTATAGTTATCTAATGCGTCCTCTTTTAAATTTTTTGTGGGATTATTTTTTTTGTAAATTTCAATATCAAATAAATATATAAAAATCTCACTTACTATTTTTAAAGATAAATTTTTTTCACTCAGTCTATTCAAAAATTCAAACTTTTCTTTGTGCTCTAAATAAGCGGAATCGTTAAAATAAATAAAAAAAGGAACATGTAACATTTCGTAAGTTAATCGACTAGAGTCATGACCTCGAGAAGTTGCAGGGGACTCTCCGTGATCAGAAAAGTAAATAAAAATCAGAGGTTTGTTCGTTTTTTTACTTTCTTTCAAACTGCATTCGATTACTTCCTTGAGTGTTTCGTCGATATATTGAATTGCTGTGTCATATTCTTGTATTAGCTTAAAATTTTTTTTATCTTTTCCCAAAAAATTTCTTGAATTTAAATATTCAGGATAGGAAATAAGTTTTTTTTTATCTGTGTGGCCTATATACCCATCGTAAAATCCATGCCCCGCATATGAGTGCAAGAACACAACATCCTGACTATTGTTATTAAATATTTTTTTATCAACGCAGTAACTGTTTGTAAAATAATCCTTGTCCTTAATATCTGTACTCGTTCTGTTGCCTAAAAATTTTGTTTCTTCCGTTCCAGAAAAATTCTTATTTTTAGTGTCTAATACTACTTTGTTAGCTAGATTATGCCCGCCCAGCGCGCCTTGTGTGCTAAATAAATGAGTATTGATTAAATTTTTTTCAAAAATGTCTACTACGGGAAAAAAATTTGAATCTTTTAAATTTAAGTTAGTGCATTCGTTTATATTTGTCTTCTGGCAGACAGAAAAACTATCAATTAAAGAGGGTGTAGTAGCTGTGTGTTTTGCATAAACATTGCTGAAATGAATAAATTGCTTTTTCTTTTTTTGACTGTTCAGCCAGGGAGTAGTTTTGAAAGGATATCCATAAGAGCTAAAATTTAAAGCTGAAGTACTTTCCCCAATATAATTAACAAGTAAAAGATCGCTATTTAAATTTTTTTTAAATTCATAATTTTTTATATCTTTTTTAAAATTTTCTTTTGCGTTATTAGTAATTTCTTTTAATTCAGAACCGAATTTATAATTTTTATAAAATAAATAACTACCATTAAACACCATAAAAACTATTGCTGCGTAAAAAATATAATTAAAATAATTATAAAAAAATTTTAAATTTATTTTTCTTATTTTTTCACTTAATATTTTGATAATAAAAAATAAAATTAGACCAGATGTAAAACTTACGATAAGAATAAACCAAAACCTAGGTCTTTGAAAAATTTCAAAATCAAATAAAAATATAAATAATGTTTTTATATAAAAAATTGCTTCCGCAAAATCTGCATCGATCTCTAAAAAAGAGTCTTGGCCAAGTGCAGCTATATAATCAGGGATAAATGAATAGTTATAAAAGATATTTAATATCGGTATCGAAAAAAGTATTGTGTTTAAAAAATAATTTTTTCGCTTAAAATTAATATTAAAAATAAAATATAAAAATAGTATAGAAGTAGGAATTACAACACTAATTTCTTCGAAAAATAAAACACTTATTATTTTGTCAATAGAAGGCATTAATTGAGATAATTATAATTTGGCAAACTCTCCTCCATCTCTAAATCTCCAAAGCCATTTAGACATACCCTGCTCAACGTCATTAGGTTTAATATTTAAATCTTTTAATGTTAAATGATTATTGGAAACAATATTATCTGCTTCATTTAAAATTTCACACTGATCTTTTGTCAACAAAGGCTTTGGCATAAGGCTAAATAGACTTGCTTGTATTCTTGCAAGAGGCATGGGAAGGTCAATAACTAATCTTTTTTTACCTATAGTGCTTAAAATTGATTTAACCATATCTCCAAAACTAATTATCTTAGGTCCACCAATTTCATAAATTTCTCCTCCATTATTTTTTGTTTCAATTGAATTTATTATTGCTGAAGCAACATCATTTACCAAAATAGGCTGAAATTTATATGAAGTTTTAACAACTGGAATAACTGGGGCCATACTAATTTTTGCAAATAAATTAGTAAAGTTATCTTCAGTTCCACAAACCACACTCGGTCTCACAATAACAGTATTTTTAAAATTATTTAGTGCTTTTTGCTCGCCCTCAAATTTTGATTTTTGGTAGATGGATTTTGAATTAGCATTCGCACCGATAGCACTTATGTGAATAAATTTTTTAACCGCAGACTCTGAGCAATATTTTGCAATCATTCCAGGCAGGTCAGAATGTAAGTTAGAAAATTTTTGTTTCCTGTTTTCAAAAAGAATGCCGATTAAATTAATAACAATATCTGAATTTTTTATAGCCTCTTCAGTTTTAGAAAAATCTTTTAGATTAAAATCTATAAATTCAATTGCTCCAGGAGGAGCCTGGGTCTTTAAATAACCTTTTAAATAAGCATTCCTTGTTGGAATTATACATTGGTAATTCTTCTCAGTCATTTTTCTGACAAGATACCTGCCTATAAATCCACCACCGCCAAGGATCGTTGCTATTGGGTAATTGTTCATGGTAATTAAGATAGTTATATGAAAATACATAAGATTCAAGGGGACATAAGTTCAGAAGTTGCAAAATCATTTAAGGATAGTGTGGCCATCGATACTGAAGCTACAGGTCTGTTAATTCCTGAAAGAGATAAATTGAGTTTGGTGCAAATTTGTAACGAAGGAGGAGATGTTTATGTAATTCAACCTGACCGAACAAATTATAAAATGCCAAATTTAGCGTCTGTTTTAGAAAATGAAAAAATACAAAAAATTGGACATTTTTTAAGATTTGATAAAAGCGCACTTGAATATTTTCTTAAGTGTAAAATAAAAAATATTTTCTGCACAAAAATTGCTTCTAAGATTTGTAGAACTTATACTGACTCACATGGTCTAAAAAATTTAGTTCAAGAGTTTTGCAATAAAAAATTAGACAAAAATCAAGGATCAAGTGATTGGAATAAAAATATTAACGATTTAAATGATAAACAATTAGAGTACGCTGCTAATGACGTAATTTATCTTCATAAAATTAAAAATGAATTAGAAAAAATGTTGATTAGAGAGGAACGGATGAACATTTATAAAAAATGTATAGAGTTTTTAGACACTAGAATAGAATTAGATCAAAAAGGTTTTAAGTTTTCAATATTTGAACATTAATGGTTAAAATAAATTATATATCTGTTGCAAAAAGGGCAGCTGCTATTCAGATCTCTGAACTAAAAAAAATAAATAAAATTTTTAATAAATCTTTTGTGAAGGCGATTGATTTAATAGAAAATTGTAAAGGTAAAGTAATTACAGCTGGTATTGGTAAGAGTGGATTAATCGCACGAAAGGTTTCAGCCACCTTATCTTCAGTTGGTGTTTCGTCTTTCTTCTTAAATCCATCGGAGGCAAACCATGGTGATTTAGGACAAATAGATAAAAGAGATTTACTTTTAGTATTTTCTTATTCTGGCAACACATCAGAGATTGAAAATATGCTTCGTTATGCAAATAGATTTAATATTAAAATAATTGGTGTAGCTTCAAAAAAAGATAGCCTGCTTTTAAAAGCAAGTGATGTGAAAATACTTTTGCCTAAAGTAAAAGAGTCTGATCCTACAGGTATGGTGCCAACTACGAGCACAAGTATTACCTTATTACTGGGTGACTGTTTGGCTGTAGCTTTAATGAATAAAATGAGATTCTCTAAAGAAAGATTTAAAGTTTTTCATCCAGGCGGAAACATTGGACAAAATTTGTTATTAGTTAAAGACATTATGATTTATGGAAATAAATTACCAAAAGTGAATGTGAATAAAAATATTTACGATGCAATCAAAGTAATCGATAAAAAAAAACTTGGGTTAGTTATTGTGATGGAAAAAAATCAAATTAAAGGAATTTTGACAGATGGTGATGCGAGAAGAGGTATTAAGTATTATTCAAAAGATGACCATTTAAAAAAATTTATTACAACAAATCCCTTATTCATCTCTGAGACTGCCCCAGCTTCAAAAGCCTTATCATTAATGAATGAAAAAAAAATTACATCCTTATTAGTTACAACCGAACAAGATTACAATAAATCTAAATCAAATAAAAAATTAAAAGGGATAGTACATATACATTCTCTTTTGCAATATGGAATAAAGTGACAGGTCGAAAAAAAAAACTTTTTCTTATTCAACTTACTATATTTCTTGTTGCGTCTGCACTTCTCTACAACACTTATCGAGATACGAATGAAGTGGAAGAAGATTTTGAAAAAATAGAAATTGAATCTAGTCCAGATACAAATTTTTTTAAAGACATAGAATACTCAGGTTTTGACTTTAACGGAAACAGGTATGTGTTAAAAGCTAAAGAAGCCGAATTTAAAACTATAGAACCTGAACTTATTAGTATGAAAAACCTTAATGCTAAATTTTACTTGAAAGATAATACAATTTTAACAGTAACTAGTGACAACGGACTTTATAACAATGTAACACTCGATATAGATTTTAAAGAAAATGTTAAAGCTGACTATCAAACTTATACTTTATTTTCGGACTCCTTGTCTTATTCAAATTCAAACGGTAAATTAATTTCTACTGGAAATGTTCAGGGAAATTCAGTAGACAAAGGAGAATTTTCTGCAGATAATGTAGAATATAATTTTAAAAATAAAACATTAAATTTCTCAATGTTTAGCAAAGATCGAGTAAACGTAAAAATTAAAAATTAATGAAAAAAGGCTTTAGAATAATCAAGTTTAAAAAAGATAAACCAGTCTTTCAAATCAAAGATGTAAGTAAATCATTTGATGGTAGACCCATTTTAAAAAAAATTAGTATGGAACTTTACCCAGGAGAGTGTGTAGGATTATTAGGCCCTAATGGTTCAGGAAAGTCTACTTTGTATAGTGCTATAATCGGTGAGATATATGCTGATGCAGGAAAGATAATTTTAAATGGTAAAGAAATTCAAAATCTACCTATACATTTAAGAACCAAGGGTGGAATTGGTTATTTGAGTCAGCAAAGAAGTGTTTTTGATATGAGTGTTTATGATAATCTTTTAGGAATTTGTCAGTTGGTAATTAAAGGAGAAGAAAATCAAATTAAATTAACTGAGAGGTTACTTGATGAATTTAATCTTCAGCACTTGAGAAGTATAGGAGCTTCTAATTTATCAGGAGGAGAAGTTCGACGTTTAATGCTTGCGCGATTATTAATTAACAAACCAAGCATTGTTCTTTTAGATGAACCAATGGCAGCATTGGACCCTATTGTTGTTCAGGATATTCAAAAATATATTCTGAAACTTCAGAATTTTGGTTGTGCTATATTGGTAACTGATCACCAAGTTAATAATCTTTTTGACATAGTAGACCGTGCTTATGTGCTTGGTGAACAATCTATTATTGCTCAAGGAACACCGTCAGAAATTTTAAGGTCCTCAAAAGCGATTGAACTATACTTCGGGTCATCTTTTAGAGCATAATTGTAATGTTAAATAAACGTTTCTCGCTCTATGTTTCTAATCAAATCAAAGGTTATAACAAAATTATTAGTGTTGACTCTGATAAGTCTATTTCTATTCGTTCTTTTTTGATCGGGGCTATTAGCCATAATATTTCAGAAATTAAAAATGTTTTAGAGTCTGAAGATGTTTTTTCCTGTATCAGTTGTTTAAAAAAACTAGGTGTAAAAATTGACAAAGTAAAAACTAAGCATTATTTGGTATATGGTAAGGGACTTGGATCTTTTTATGCTAAGAAAAATACAGTTTTAGATTGCGGCAACTCTGGAACTACAGCAAGACTACTTGTTGGTTTACTTTCTACTAATCCAGATATTCAAGTTAAAATTAAAGGAGATCATTCATTAAATAAAAGAAATATGTTGAAACTCATTAATCTTCTCAATGAGTTTGGAGCTACTTTTTTACCAAAAAATAAGAAAAATTTTCCCCTAACTCTTGTTTCTTCAGAAATACCAATTGGAATAGATTATAGGGCGGGAGTATCCGCTCAACTTAAATCAGCTGCGATCCTTGCCGGTCTTAACGCTAACGGAGTGACAAATGTAATTGAGGAAAAACAAAGCAGAAATTCTACTGAAAATATGCTTCTACAAAGTCCAAATATTTTAGAAATTAAAAAAAATAAAAAAAAACAAAATCATATTAAAGTTTTTGGTAAAAATTATCTTAATCCTTTAAAAATAAATGTAGCGGGTGATCCAAGTTCAGCAGCTTTTTTTACAGCATTAACTCTGCTTACATCAGGAGCCAAGTTAAAGATTAGACAGGTAGGTTTAAATTCAAGACGAATAGGGTTTTATAATATTTTAAAAAAACATGGAGCTAAAATAAAATTTAAGAATGTTAAAAAAATAAATAATGAAGAAGTGGGCGATATCGAAGTTCAAAGCAGTAAAATGAAAGCTATCAGATCTAGTCCCAACTGGTTTGCAACTACAGTAGACGAATACCCTATTCTTTTTGTTATTGCCGCTCTTACCAGTGGAACTTCAGTTTTTAAAGGAATTGAAGATTTGGCTAATAAAGAAAGTAATAGAATTGAAGAAATGAGAAAAGTATTAATTCAAATCGGTATCAAATGTAAATCGACAAAAAATGAAATGAAAATATACGGTCAGAAAGAAATTAATAAATTGAATAATATAATTAAAGTGCCTAATCTTGGTGATCACCGTATTTGTATGAGCTCTGTAATTTTGTCTTTAATAACAGGCGTCAAGGCAGAAATTAAAAACTTTGAGACGGTAAATACTTCATCTCCGTCTTTCTTGCAAATTATTAAATTACTTGGGGGAAAATTTGAAATTAAAAAAATATCATAATTTAATAATTGCTGCAGATGGTTCTGCTGCTAGTGGCAAAACTACGGGTGCCAGGCTCATTTCAAAAAAATATGGATTACAATTTTTATCCTCTGGCTTACTTTATCGTTATGCTAGTTTTAAATTACTTAAACACAAACCAAAAAATACTATTCTTTTTTTAAAAAAAAATTTTAAAAATTTAAGTTTAAAAAAATTAAATAATAAATTGTTACATTCACCTAAAATTTCTGCGCATACTTCAATAATCGCGAAGGAGAAAAAAATTAGAAATATTTTAAAAATATTTCAAAAAAAATTTTCAAAAAAATTTAATAAAGTTTGTATTGAAGGGAGAGATATTGGAACTGTTATTTTGCCAAAAGCTGATATAAAATTTTTCTTTAAGTGTAATTTGAATGTTGCTGCCAAAAGAAGATTCGAAGAACTTAAAAAAACAAATAAACATATAACCTTAATAGAAGTTAAAAAAGCTATGCGTATTCGTGATAATTTAGATAAAAAACGTAAAAATTCTCCTTTGATTCAAGCAGAAAATGCGGTAATTGTGCCAACTGATAAATTAAATATTAATGACATGGTTAATAAAATGTCAAAAACTATAGAAAAAAAAATTAAAGAAAAATATGGCAGTTGAAACAATTCATCAGGAACTATCTAGCTCTCAAAAAGAGTTCGAAAGCATGCTGAATGATGACTTTAAGGATAGAAAACTTAAAGAGGGTGAAATTATCAAAGCCACTATTACAGAAATAACAAAAAGCTTCATCGTATGTGACGTAAAAGCTAAAATGGAGTCCATGATTCCTATTGAAGAATTTAAAAACGATGATGAGCTATCAAAGTTAACAGTTGGTTCAAAGATTGATGTCTTTCTAGAAAGAATAGAGAATTTTAAAGGTCAAATTGTTGTTTCTAGAGAAAAAGCAAAAAGAATGAGCGCTTGGGTCCGAATGCAAAAAGTTTTTGAGTCTGGGGAAGAAGTAACAGGATATATTACAGGTCGAGTAAAAGGAGGATACATCTGTGTAGTTGATTCACTTCCAACTTTTATGCCAGCTAGTCAACTTGATATCTCTCAACCTAAAAGAATAGATCATCTAATGAATGTTCCTCTAAAAGTGATAGCAACAAGATTAGATAAAATTCGGGGCAACGTATGTACTTCTCGTAAAGCCGTATTAGAGAAATCTAGAGACATACACACTAAAGAAGCTATAAAAAATTTAAAAGAAGGTGATATAATTGAGAAAGCAATTGTAAAATCTTGTCATCTAGACTGGGGTATATTTTTAGACATTGGAAATCAAATGACAGCTTTATTACACGTAAGCGATATGAGTCACGGTCGTGTAAAAAAACCTTCAGAACTGGTGAGTGTTGGTGATACTATGAAAGTCAAAGTTACCAAAATCGACCCAGAAACTAATCGTGTAAGCGTTAGTATTAAAGCTTTAACAGAAGATCCATATAACAATTTAGAAAATAAATATAAAATTGGTTCTATTTACAAAGGAACGATTACTAAGCTCATGCAGTACGGTGCATTTGTGAGACTAGAGTTAGGTATTGAAGGGTTAATACATTCTTCTGAATTAAGTTGGACGAACAAAAATGTTCAGCCATCTGAAATTTTATCTCCGTCTCAAGAAGTAAAAGTTAAAATAGTCTCAATTGATGTTGCTGCTAAAAGAATTTCTTTGTCTTATAGAGAAGCTAATTCAGAAAACCCATGGAAAGAAATTAAAGACAAAGTAGGATCAGTTGTTGAGGTAACTGTTAATAATATTACCGATAAAGCTATATTCGCTGATTTAAATAATGGTTTAACCGGAATGTTACATTTTAGAGAACTTTCTTACCAAGAAGAAAATCAAGATTTGAAAAAGTACAAAAAAGGGCAAAAGATAAAAGTTAAAATCATTGAATTAAAAGACGATAAACTTAGATTTTCAATTAAAGCTCTAGAAAAAGATCCTTTTGATTGGTTTAAAGATAATAATAAAAAAGAGGGATCTATTATAACAACCCGTGTTCATGAAGTCTTAAAAACTGGAGTTAAGGTGTCTGTGGATCCAGATAAACATATTATAGTTATGATCAAAAAAAATCAGTTAGCAAAAGAAGTGGCTGATGCAAGACCTGAAATTTTTGTACCCGGTAATGCTCTAGATGCTATGATTACAGAATTAGATCTAGAGAAAAGAGAAGTTACACTCTCTGTAAAATCTGCTCAAATTTATGAGGAAAAAAGTTTAGTAGCTAAATTCGGTGTGAACGCTGCAAAATCTGGGGCCACACTTGCTGGAATATTCCAAAAAGCATTGGGTAAAAAACCAAAAAAAAAGAAGAAAGATAAAGAAGAAGATTAATTGGTTAAGTCAGACGTCATTAAACAACTCCATAAAAAATATCCTAAATTAAATCGTGCTCATATCGAGGCAATTGTAGACATATTTTTTGATACAATCATAGATAGTTTAATAAAAGGTAAGTCTTTTGAAGCAAGGCAATTTGGACGTTTCAGTGTTAAAACTATCAAAGAGAAAAAAAATGCAAGAAATCCCTCAAGTGGTGAGATTATTTATGTGCCTGAAAAGAAAAAAGTTTCCTTTAAAATGTCAAAACATTTAAAACAACAAATAAATAAAAAATGAAAAAAAATATATTTTTAGCTTTAGACTTTAACTCAATTGATAAAGCTTTAGAAGTAACAAATCAAACTAAAGATTATTTAGCTGGAGTAAAAATTGGTCTCGAGCTTTATAGTACTATAGGGTTAAAAGGAGTGAAAGAATTTGAACAATTTAAATTACCTATTTTTTTAGATACAAAAATTTTCGACATCCCTAATCAAGTTGCTAAAACAATTAAAGTTATATCTGCAATTAAATCTATCAAATATTTTACCATTCATTCCTTGGGATCGTTGGAAATGTTGAAGGCTGCTCAAAAAGCAGCGAGCGGGTCAAGCTTAGAATTTTTAGCTGTAAGTGTTTTAACTTCATGGGATCAAAAAGATTTAAATTTTGTAGGAATTACTAATAATGTTAATGAACAAGTCAAATTATTAATAAAACTTGCATGCCAAGCTAAACTCTCTGGTATAATTGCTTCTGCACAAGATATTAATCTTGCCCGACAAATATCAAAAGACATTAAAATTTTTTGTCCTGGTATTAGAGGAAACCAAAATACCCAAGATCAAAAAAGAACCTTAAGTTATAGAGAATTTAATGCTGTTGCAGATGATAAGTGTTTTGCTGTCATAGGTAGACCTATCTATGAAGGAAATGCCTTAGAAAATATTAAAGACATTATTAACTCAGCGAACTAATGCAAGCAAAAATATGTGGTTTAAAAACAGCTGATCAAGTTGAAAATTGCGTTGAGTATGGCGCAGATTTTTGCGGTTTTATTTTAAATTATAAAAAAAGTCATCGTTTTATAGACTATCAAACAGCTGATCGTCTTACAAAAATTAATAAAAAAAATACCTCTTTTGTTGGTGTGCTTGTGAATCCAACTATTGAAGAAATTAAAAAATTTTCAAATTTAAATTTAGATTATTTTCAAATTTATGGTGAATTAAATATTGAACAAATAGTTTCTATTAAACTAAAGTATAATAAAAAAATTATTATGGCTTTGCAAATTAAAGAAGAGCAAGATATCTTTAAATATAAATTATACGAAAATGTAGCTGAAATCATTTTGTTCGATAGTTCGGGTTTACATAAGTCTTTAAGTTGGAATTATAATTGGATTAAATTGGTTCCTTCTTCTGTTACAAAAATGTTGGCAGGTAATATCGACATAAGTTTGCTTGAAAATTTAAAAGAAATAACCGATATTGTTGATGTTTCTGGAGCTTTAGAGACGGATAAAGTAAAAGACATAATTAAAATCAAAACTTTTTTAGAAAAAATAAAACAAATTAATGATTAAAATTAAAAAAAATATTTCTTTAATCGATCAACATGATAAAGATTTTTTATATGCTGGAAAATTTGGAGGTAATTTTATTCCGGAAACTTTGAAAAAGCCGATCGAAGATCTGACGCGGCTGTTTCAAAAATTAAGATATAATAAACAATTTTTAGAACTAAGAGATTATTACTTTAATAATTATGTAGGAGCTCCTACACCTTTTATTAAATTACAAAATTTAACTAGACATTTGGAAGGTGCAGAGATTTGGGCAAAAGTAGTCTCGGATGCAAATGGTGGGGCTCACAAAATTTACAACGCGACAGTTCACTGTTTAATAGCAAAAAAAGCCGGCAAAAAGTATATTGTTGGCGACACAGGTGCTGGCTATGCAGGAAAAATGCTTTCAATGGCAGCCAAAAAATTTGGACTTAGATGTAAAATTTTTATGGGTGCAAAGGATATAAAAAGACAAAAGCCCAATGTTGATGCAATGAAAAAAAATGGTGCTGAGATAATTCCAGTTTATTCTGGAAGTCAAACATTAGTCGAAGCTGTTAGCGAATGTATGCGTTACTGGGTATCAAATTGTGACACTACTCATATGTGTGTAGGTTCAACAGTTGGGCCTAATATATTTGTTAAGATTTGTGCATGGAGTACAGCTCAAATTTCTAGAGAACTAAAAATACAAATGACTAATGTATTTGGAAGGATCCCCCAAAAAGTAAAGCTTATAAATTGTGTGGGTGGTGGAAGTTCAGCTATGGGTTTTTGGAATGAGTTTATGAATTATAATGCGAAACAAATTGAATTTGTTGGTGTAGAGGCTGGCGGACCAAAAAATAGTAATTTGCACGCCGCGCCACTTACAAATAATGCTAAAGTTGGAATTTTACACGGAGCTAAACAATATGTCATGCAAAACAAAGAGGGTCAGATTAGTGAAACTGAGTCTATTTCTGCAGGTTTAGATTATCCTGGAATTTCTCCGCTTCATTGTTTTTTAAAAGACGCTAAACGAGCTAGGTATACTTCAGCTACTGACGAGGAAGCATTGGAAGCTTATAAACTGGTTACAAAATTAGAAGACATCTCTCCCTCTCTTGAACCCTCACATGCTTTTGCAGAAGCAATTAAAATTGCACCACGATTAAATCCATCAACAATCATTGTGGTGAATAGTTGTGGCGACAGTCTTAAAGATAAGTTTATCATTAAAAAAAGACTAGGAAATTACATACGATGAATTCTAAAATTAAAGCATCATTTCTTAACTGTCAAAAAGAAAAAAGACCAGCTTTGTTGACTTATACTGTGGCTGGAGATAATAGCAAAAAACAATCGTTATCGATCATTAAATCTATTGCTGAACACGCCGATATCATTGAATTAGGTTTTCCTCATAATACACCTATAGCGGATGGTGGACAAATTCAAGAAAGTTCATACCGTGCTCTAAAAAATGGAATTAAATTAGTTGAAGTTTTCCAAATAGTTAAAAATTTTAAAAAAAGTAGGCATGCTAAACCTTTGATATTAATGGGATACTTTAATTTAATTTTACAGCATGGGCCTTTAGCTTTTTTGAAAAAATGCAAAAAATCAGGTGTCGATGGTTTAATTATTGTTGATTTACCTTATCCAGAAAATAAATATTTTGCAAGACAATGCAAAAAAAATGGTATTAATTTTATTCAACTTCTCTCCCCAACTACCTCCAGAAAGAGAATGAAAAAAATTATCAAAGATTCTCACGATATGGTTTATTATATATCTATGTTGTCAACTACCGGAGGCAAACTTAAAGAGTCCCCTAAAAAAATATTAATTAATTATAACCACATAAAAAAAATTGATCCAAAGAAAAATTTAGTTATTGGTTTTGGCATCACAACCAAAACAATTTCAACTCTGAAAAAAGCAGATGGCTTGGTAGTAGGAAGCCAATTATGCAAGGAAATTACACGATCTTTGCAGGTCAAACAAAATCCTGTCACAAATTTAAATAGAATGGTACTAAACTTAAAGAGGAGAATCATTTGAATTGGATTACTAAATTTTTAAAACCTAAAATTGCATCTTTGTTTAAAAAGAAATCTGCAGAGTCAAATCAAGTTTTGTGGACAACTTGTGAATGTAAAAACCTTATTTACAAAGAAGATCTAGAAAAAAATTATAATTGTTGTCCGAAGTGTGGAGCTCACCATAAATTAAGCTGTAAAGAAAGATTTCAAATCTTTTTTGATAAAAAAGAATATGAGCTTATCAATACTCCTTTACCTAAAGATGATCCTTTGAATTTTGTAGATAACAAAAAATATACTGATAGACTTAGAACAGCTAGAAAAATTACTAATCAAGATGATGCTGTTGCTATAGCAACTGGTAAAGTTGAAAATATTCAAGTTACAGTGGGAGCTCAAGATTTTAGATTTATAGGCGGTTCTTTTGGCGCGGCAAGTGGAGAGGCTTTCATTCATGGAGCACAACATGCAATCGAAAATAAAAACCCTTTTATTTTTTTTTCTTGTTCAGGGGGGCAGCGTATGATGGAGTCTAGTGTAGCATTAATGCAAATGAGTCGAACCGTCCTTGCGGTAAATGAATTGAAAAAAAATAATATTCCTTTTATTGTAGTACTTACAAACCCAACAACTGGTGGAGTTACAGCATCTTGGGCAATGCTCGGTGATATTTTAATTGCTGAGCCTAAAGCAACAATAGGATTTGCTGGTAGAAGAGTTATTCAAGACACAGTTAGAGAAACATTACCTGAAGAATTTCAAACAGCTGAATACGTTAGAGATCACGGGGGAATTGATCTTGTTATTAAAAGACAATCTTTAAGAACAACGATTGGTACATTATTAACTGTCTTATTGAAAAAAGCTGAAACACAGGCTAATACTGACGCTTCAAATGTTGTCTCACTCGATAGCTCTCTACAAAAATCTTCAAAAGCGTTATAGCCGTAGAATAAATCTTGATCTTAGACGTATTCAAAAAGTTTTAACTTTACTTGGTTTTCCTCATTTAGAATTATATCAACCTGTCAATGTCCTAGGTAGCGACGGAAAGATGAGCACCTTGACATCACTACAATATTTTTTACAAGCTAATAGAAAGAATATAACCACTTTCACTAGTCCCCACTTATACGATGTCAGGCATAGAATTTGGTTAAAAAATAAATATATTAAACTAAGAGAAATAAAAAAGTATACTAAATTAGTTGAGTCTACAGGTTTAAAGTTAACTTTATTTGAATTGCTTACATGTATTTATATTTTAGCGGCTAAAGATCAAAAAAATATTCACTATCATTTAATTGAGGCAGGCTTATTATTTAAAAAGGATAGTACTAATTTATGGCCAGAGCCAAAAGCTCAGATTGTAACTCAGATTAATTTTCAACATCAAGATTGGGTCAAGCCTAAAACTTTAGCTGAAATTTGTAATCAGAAATTAAGCTCTCTTTCTCAAAATACTACTATTTACATAGGTAAACAGCAACCAAGGACACTTGGTATAATTAAAAATATTTTAAAAAAAAATAAAAGTAAGAAAGTTTATTCTTCTAAGTTCAGCATTACAAAAGTTAAAAATTATTATCTATACAGAGATCAAAAACATAAAATTCCTATTCATCCAAAAAAAATATATTCCGAAGGTTTAATTAACAATTTAGCTTTATCTATTAAGGTTGCTCTAGATTTTGGAGTTTCTAGAAATAATATTATTAAAACTGTTCCTAAAATTCAATTTGAGGGCAGAGTCCAGTATCTTGCTAAGGGAAAACTTAAAAAATTTCTTAGACCAAAAGAAAAGTTATTAATTGATGGATGTCATTCTGTATCAAGTGCAAAAAATTTATATGACTACCTCAAAACTTTAAAAGAACCAGTTTACGGTATCTGGGGAATGCAAAAAAACAAATTACCAGTATATTTTATTAAATCATTTAAAAATATTTTCAAAAAAATCGTTACGGTGACTATTCCTGGTGAACCAAATGCTTTAAAAGCAATTAAATTAAAATATATAGCTCAGAAATATATGCCTGCCAAAACATCACCAAATATTGAGCAAGCATTGAAAATGTTATCCTCTAGAGAAAAAAAAACTATAGTGATATTTGGGAGCTTATATTTAATAGGAGAGACTTTACGGAAAAATTAAATGTTCTCTTTAATCCAAGAGATAATATTTGATTTTGTTGTAGCACCTACTTTGGTTGCTTTTAATTGACCATCTTTAAACAACAACATAGTTGGAATTCCTCTAATGCCATATTTTGTTGGCGCATTTGGTTCTTCATCAATGTTATGTTTCCCTATAACGACTTGATCTTGCATTTCATTAGAAATTTCTTCAAGCACTGGCCCTATTTGTTTACAGGGTCCGCACCACTCTGCCCAAAAATCTACCACTGTTGGTTTTGTTGCTTTTAAAACATCTGCTTCAAAGTTTTCGTCAGTAATTTTTTTTGTTGTCATGAATATTTTATGAATAAATGTTTTTTAATTAAAGTCAACTAGGCTGCGCTGTAAAATTTTTCTATTTCTTCAACGTATGCGTTTATGTCATCAAGGATGGTCAAATTTTCTGGTTTGCTTTCTCGTTCAAATTTTTCCCTTAAGGTGTCAATTTCAGAGTAAGTTCTTGGAATTGTATTCCATTTTTCGTTATTGGTACTTAAAAGTCTTTTAGCAATGCTTCTTCGAATTAAATTATAGTCTTCTTTAGAAAGGGCCTCTGGTTTTTCCTCATAAATCAAGCGTTTGCCAAAATAATGAAGTCTTTCATCTTTTATTTTATCCAGAATACCAAGTTTTTTACTCCATTCTGCTTTGTGAAATTCTGGCATCATCTTGTTGTCTTCATTGCTAGTAAATTTAGTATAAATGCTTTCTTCCTCATAAATATCTTCTTGTGACTTTGTTTGTTCTTTTTCTTCAACTTCGTCTTGCAAAATGTTGCTTATTTTTTCTGCAAACTTTGGATTATCTTTGATAATTTTAGCTCTTAAAGCTAACTTTTCAGTACCTAACGTTTTATACTCGTCAAATTCATTACCATAAGATGGATTCATAATTATTGGATGTTTATTATGCCGAACAGTTCTTAGAAATTTTGGATTCTTGCCCATTGCAATTTTTAAGTCGGCTACTGGCATATCAAGGTAAATATTTGGATCGTGTCTTAAATCAAAACATTTTGGCCAGTGATATTTAGGATGTTGACAAACATATGTTTGAACGTAGGGCCTACTTTTTCCATAAAAATATTCATTGGTACAAAAATAAAGTTCTTTTTTAATAATATTTAGTGTTTCATCTTTATTGTTAGTTAATTGACTTGCTTTCCAAACACTTGGTGCCTTTTTAGCAATAATTTTTGCAATCCCCAAAGTGGCTATTACATCGCCTATGGCGCTATGAGCATCACTATGTTCGATACCATTTAAAGGTGCCATCTGATCTAATTTATAAACTGCATTTCCTTTGTCACTGATAGAGTTTTTTAAAGTATTTGGATAATAAAGATTTGCGGCTCTAGCTAGATTTAAAAGATCTCCTCTGCTGTTTCCATTAGTGCTAGTTAAATATGGATATTCTAAAGTTTGAAATAAAGTATTTCTTAAAAACTCTTCATCAAAATCGATGCTATTATACCCGATGTAAGTGACCTTCCCCCACCGTTTTAATGTATCAACAAATTGTCTTATCATTTCATAATGAGATAAATTTGCACCCTTCAACATCTTGGGCGAAGATTTGTTTACAATTAAAGCCATCGCTTCAGGAATAATACTCGGACTTAATCTGCATCTTGCTTCGTATCGATCAAGTTCTTCTAGATTATCATTAGTCAGGATTGCACCTATTTGGATGATCTGACCCCAATATTTATTAGATGAGCTTGTTTCAAAATCATAAAAGACAAAATTTGACATGAGTCTTTTTATTTGAGAATTTTTATTTTTTTAGAATTTTCTTCGATAGTCTCTTGAAAAGTTCCTGGGTCTTTAATATTGCTTAAAGTATTCATGATAGATCTTGCATCTCTTCCAAAAGTATCAGTCGCAGTCATAGCTTGTTCTAATTTTTTTCTAAGATCTATAATACCATCAAAATGTTTCTCAAAACGAGATGAGATATTTCTTAAGTCACCATAAATTTGTGTTGCATGCTTTTGAACCTTTAGAGTTTGGAAACCTAAATGATATGATTGTAATAAAGCTGATAATGTGTTGGGGCCTGCTACTGTCACTTTATATTTAGTTCTGAGTTCTTCAAGAAGTAATTCTTTTGTTTTAGGATCTCTGTAGCTTGATAATTCCGCAAAGAGTCCTTCTGTTGGTGCATAAACAATTGCAAAGTCTGTGGTTTTAGGTGGTGCTATATATTTGTTGCTCACTAATTTTGCTTTTTGTCTAAAAGCTGAAGCCAAATCTTTTCTTGCATTCCCTAAAGATTCTTTATCATTTTTTTGAAAAGCATCGTCTATGGCTTTATATTTTTCCACAGGCCAATGACTGTCAACTGGGACTAAAACATCCTGAAGTTTAATAGCAAACTCGACGGTATCTGAAGTCTCATTGGGTTTCATTTTTACATTCTCAATGTACTGACCTGCGGGCAGTAAATCCTTGAGTAGAGAAGCTAAAGAAAACTCGGCAAGAACACCGTATTGTTTAACCCCTGCTAAAATTCTACTAAAACTTTCTTGGCTTTTATTCAAAGTTTCAACTTGTGTGTTAAATACTCCAACCTTTTCGTCAACTCGGGTTAAGGCAGAAGTCATATCTTTAGCAATATCTTTAGTCATAGAGCCAAAAGACTGGCTAAATGTATTCCTTAAAGAATTTAACTCATTTTTTAATACTTGCTCAGTATTATCTTGTTTAACTTCGGATTTATTTTTTATTAGATGAAAAATTACACCAAGGTTTAATACTAATAAAACAACGACTAATATAAATAAAATTGATTCCATAAGTTTTAAGTATACCATATAGAATATAACTTCGTCTTTTTTTATTTAATTTTTGATTAATTATTATTTAGAAATGTGTACATTTTTACTTTACGCTGTTTAAAAATTATTTAAATAGATTAGATATTTATGACTAAATTTTTTTATATTTCTTTGTTATTAGGTTTAATAATTTATTTAATAGTCCTTGGGTATATTTATTTTTTTCAAAGAAATTTGCTTTACCACCCTTCTGTTAATGGCTACCAGAATGATGAAGCAAATTTTGACTATGTAGAAGTTTTAATTCAAAATAATGAAGGAATTAAATTAAAAGCCTGGCTTCATGAAAAAGATTTAATCAATAAAAAAACGATACTTTTTTTTCATGGTAATGCAGGGAATTTAGCTAATCGAAACTATAAATTAAATGAATTATCAAAATTTGATGTAAATTTCTTAATAGTTGCGTATAGAGGATTTAGCAATAATCACGGTAAACCTACCGAAAAGGGTTTATATGAAGATGCAAAAAGTTCGCTGGATTGGTTAAAGTTAAAAGGTGTAAAAGAAAAAAATCTTATCCTATATGGCGAGTCCCTAGGTACGGCTGTCGCTATTGAAACTGCTCAAAATAAGAATTTAGCAGGAATTATTTTGGAGTCTCCTTTTACTTCAATGTTAGAGCTTGCTCAAAAATATTACCCAGTTTTACCTGTTAAATTTTTATTGAAAGATAAATATGAGACAGTAAACAAATTACCAAATGTGACTTCGCCAATATTAGTACTGCACGGGAAGTTAGATGCTATTGTGCCTTTTGCAATGGGCGAAAAATTGTACCAGCAAGCGAACAAGCCTAAGTTTAAATATTTTATTGATAACGATGATCACATGATGCGTTATGATCAAGATTTACTTAATGAAATAAAAAAATTTATTTTTTTTAATAAATAATTAGTTTTATTTTAAAATTTTATATAAACCAATCTTTATATAAATTATAATTATCTTGAACATATTTAGGTGCTTGATCAATTCCAGTTTTTTTTAATTGGCTTTTTCCAGACCATTTATTTTTTCTCATATCTACTCCAAGATCATAAACAACTTTGTTTTCTTTAATCATTTTTTCGATGTCACTGAGAGTTAAACCGCTTTCTTGAAACTCAACATGATGACCATAATTATTGAGTTTTAACTCTAATTCTTTCGGAGTTCTAAAATTTGTAAAATGCCAACCACCATTTTCAATAAATTGAATATTTGAATACTTCATTTTATCAAATAGAATATCTATTCTCCAAATTGGATATTTTCTATCTTTTACGTCTCTAAGCCATTGGGGAGATATTAAATTAATTTTCTTTGTTGCTTTAGTGCCAATCCAGGGAACGCCACTATATTTCAAATTAAACTTATAATAGAATATAGTTTGATTAAATAAAATAATCTTATTTTTAATTCTACTTTTTATATCCTCTAAATTTGGAATTTCATCAATATCACTAATTAATATTAAATCTTCTTCCTGAGCATCGTTGAGGCCTAAAAGGATCTTATTTCTCTGATTATGTTCAATTTTGAGCGTATTATCAATTCTACGACTTGGTCTATCTTTATCTGGAAAAGAATTTACATCAACTAAACCATCAGGGAGTTTATCTACTAAGATAAAAGTTATCTTATCTTTAAATTTTTTAAAATTATTTATATCAAAATTTTGTTTTTTCTTTTTTCCACTGTGCATAAATAAATTTTCAACTATGACGAATCGATCTACGTATTTATCTAGAATATTTAATCTTAAATCTAGAATCATATCTTCATCAAAATATTGAAAACAATCAAAAATTTTCATAATTTTTCGAATAAATTTATTTTTTTGTAAAGGTTGCTAAACCAATTTTCTTTTTATTAATATTAGAAGAAGCAGAATGTAAATGTGTTCTGTCAAAGATAAAAAGATCCCCCTTTTTCCATTGATAAACTTGCTCAATTTCTAATCCTTTTAAGTTGTCATAATCTATATGTTTTAAGTATTTTTCGTGTAAATTTTTATCGAATTCTTTATCTCCATAGATTGATAGGTGAATATCAGATCTATGATTTTTTCCTTTTGTAGATTGATTCTGAAACTCATTAATTTCATTTTTATCTTTTATAAAATTAGTTGAATAACCATAAAATTTATTTTTGAATATTACTGTTTCACCATTATTATCTAAAGGCACTAAAGTTTGTTTATAAATAACATCTTCTAAATTAAAGCCACCATCAACATGTAGCCCTATAGGGCCAAAACTTTCTTGAAATAATCCTATAATATCTTCATTGTCTTCTGATTTAAGATTATCTAATTTAAAATTTCCTAAAACAGAAGTAAGTTTTTCAATAAAATGTTTAACAATTTCTTCATCAAACTTTTTTAACCATCTTTTTTTTATTACATTTTGACTTTTATTATGAACTGTTACGGGTAGCTTTTGATATAAATCAATAAGATCTTCTAACTCTTTATCAGAGAAAAAATTTTTATAAACCTTTGGTGGGCTTTCGTTGGATTTGATCTTGTCTAAATATTTATGATTTTCCATGGCAGTTTTTTATTTAATTTAGTTGTATTAAACAAGAAGAAAATTATAATTGACCTATGTACTCAGTTAAAAATCTTACTATTTTTCTAAAATATCTTTTTAAATCAAAGTGGACATTTAAATTGCCAAAAAAAAATAAATTTATATTAGTCGATGGAATTTATAACCCTTTTTTAGAATATATTAAAGCAAAGGATTTTACTGTTCTTCACAGAAGGGGAGAAGAAATTAACTTTTCAATTTTTTTACGATGTTTAATGCAATTTAAATTTACAACACTTGATTATTGTAGTGAGTTTATAAAGGAGGTGTCTCCTAAATTAATTTTAACAGCTTTTGATTATCACACAATGTTTTATAAACTTAGTAAAAGAACTAGAATTAAAACACTTGCGCTTCAAAAAGGCAAAAGGTCAAAAAACGACTCGATTATAAATAATAGTAAATATTTTTTTCCAAAAGATAGTAAAAAAAAATTTCATGTAGATTACTTCCTTGTCTATAGCAGTGCGGTTAAAAACTTTTATTCAAAAAGAATAAGTGGTAAATTTTTTGAAATAGGATCATTTGAAAATAACTTTTACAAACCTGTATTTAAGAAACAAAAAAAAGAGGTAGTTTTTATTTCAAATTTTGGTGAAAGACGTAAAGAAAAGAGTGAAAATGAGAATCTTATTGCATTACATCTCCATAAATTAGCCAAAAAAAGAAATATGAAATTTAAAATTCTACCAAGATACAGAAATTCCCAAAAAATATTTGATAAAGAGAAAGATTTTTATAATAAAATTTTACAAAATGAATTCGAATTTATTACTAATAGAAATAAAACAAGTTATGACTTATTATTAAGTTATAAATATATATTTTCTTCCTATTCTTCGTTAGCAGCTGAATGTATGACGAAAGGGGCAAGGGTTGGATTTGTGATGTTCAAGTCTAAGCAAAATCCGGTATGGGATTATAGATTTGGAGACTACGAAAGTTTGGGAAATAAAGGACCTTTTTGGTGTGCATCAAATAAGATAGACAAAAAAGAAATTGAAAGAGTTTTTAAATTTGTGACACAAAAAAATGAGAAAAAATGGTTGAAAAAAACAAATGCTTACATAAAAAAAGTTATAGGTTTTGATTACCAAAATAAAACATTTAGGAATATTATTAAGAGTTATACATAAAATTATATATATTGATCAGTATTACATTAATGAAAAATAAAACTGCAATAATAATACCAGCCAGATATGGGTCTTCTAGATATAAAGGAAAACCTTTGGTAAAAATTTTAGGACGAGAATTAGTTCTTAGAGTAGCCGACGTTTGTGCAAAAACAGTAGGGAAAAAAAACTTATACGTTGCAACGGATAGTAAAAAAATTGAAAAAAAAGTTAAAGAGGAAAATTTTAAAACTATAATGACATCTTCAAGATGTTTAACAGGTACGGATAGAGTCGCTGAGGCTTCTAAAAATATAAATGCAAAAATATTTATAAATGTTCAAGGCGATGAACCTTTAATTAACTCAAAAGATATTAAAACTATAATAAAAGCTAAACACAAGTTTCCTAATCACGTAATTTGTGGTTATGATAAAATTCATAAATTGCAAGATCCAAAAAGTTTAAATTTACCGAAAGTTGTAGTCAATTCAAAACAAGAATTAATATATATCTCGAGATCTTTAATACCAGGATCTAAAAAAACGATAGAAAATAAGAATTATTTTAAACAAGTTTGTATTTATGCTTTTAATAAAAAAGAATTAAATAGTTTTTTTTCCTTAAAGAAAAAAAGCGAAATAGAAGAAATGGAAGATATTGAAATTCTAAGATTTTTTGATCTAGGCTGTAAAATAAAAATGATTAAGCTAAACTCTAATTCAGTTGCGGTGGATGAGATTAAAGATGTAAAGAAAGCTGAAAAAATATTGAAACAAAGAAAGAAAAATTAATTTATTTTATTCAAGTTTTTTAATAACACTGCAATTTCATTAAATTGTCGATTTAATGGATTGGACTTTCGCCATACCAAACCTATAGATCGCTTAGGAATTTGTTGATGAAATCTACTCAATGAAACTTTAGCTGATTTTGTTTCAAGGGGAACAGAAATTTGTGGAATTAATGTAACGCCAATACCTGAGCTAACCATTTGTACAAGTGTTGTTAGAGTTGTCCCTTCCATTATATTTTTGGGCACTGAGTTTATTTTACAAAACGACAGAGTTTGACTTCTTAAGCAATGGCCCTCTTCAAGTAAAAGTAACTTCATGTTAGTAAGCTCTTTATTGTTTGGAACTGGCTTGTTTGCATCTTTTATGTGTCTAATAAGTAAAAATTCTTCTTCGAAAAGTAGTGCCTCGCTAAGCAGTGGCTCATAAGTTGGTAACGCGAGTAGGGCTAAGTCTATTTTTCCACTGATTAAATAAGAAATTAATTTTTCGGTCACTGCCTCTTTTGGCTCTATAACGATATTTTTATATTGTTTTGAGATTGTTTTAAGAATTTTAGGTAAGAGATATGGTGCCACTGTTGGAATAGCCCCTATTGATAGTTGATTAATTTTATCTGCACTGCCTGCTAAGTGTTTCAGGTCATCAAATGATTGAATAATTGTCTCTGCTTTATCTATCAATGCCTGCCCAGTTTGGGTTAAGTAAAATTTTTTACTACCTCTTTCAATTAATTGACCTAGTACCTCTTCCAGCTCTTTTATTTTCATTGATAATGCTGGCTGCGATATAGCGCAATCGTCAGCTGCTTTTTGAAAATTTCTATGTTTCACAACTGCTAAAAAATAACGAAGTTGCTTAGCTGTTATATTAATCATAAGTAAAATTTATGTTAACTATAATTAAATATAATTATATCTTATGTCAATATCATGCTATTAATTCATATATAAATAAAAAAAAGGGTAATAAATGAGCGTACAAAATAAAACAAATGGTTCAGGAAAATGTCCTGTCATGCATGGCGGGGTCACTAAAGCTGGAGAGTCAAACACTGCTCGTCTTTGGCCAAATAGTATAAATCTAGATATTTTACATCAACACGATACAAAAACTAATCCGCTTCCAGGATTTAACTATAAAAAAGAAGTTAAAAAATTAAATTTTAAAGCTTTAAAAAAAGATTTATTAAAACTAATGACTGACAGTCAGGAGTGGTGGCCGGCAGATTTGGGAAATTATAATGGTTTAATGGTTAGACTAACTTGGCATCAAGTGGGAACTTATAGAGAGTTTGATGGGCGACCAAATGTTGGGTCACATAGATTTTCTCCTCAAGATTCTTGGCCGGATAATACAAACTTGGACAAAGCTAGACGTCTACTATGGCCAATTAAGAAAAAATATGGAAATAAATTGAGTTGGTCAGATTTAATGGTTTTAGCCGGAACGATGGCGTATGAACAAGCGGGATTTAAAACTTTTGGCTTTTCGTTTGGTAGAGAAGATATATGGGAACCTGAAAAAGATGTTTACTGGGGTTCAGAAACAGTACCTCTAGCAGTAAATAGATACAGCGATCCTCAAGATCGTTCTTCTTTAGAATCTCCTCTTGCGGCATCACATTTTCAACTTGTATACGTTAATCCCCAGGGTGTGGAAGGTAACCCAGATCCAGTGAGAACTGCTATGGATGTGCGTGAAACTTTTGGTCGAATGGGAATGAATGATGTAGAAACAGCTGCACTTACAATTGGTGGCCACTCTATTGGAAGAGCTCACGGTAATGGTGATCCTGCTAACTTAGGACCAGAACCCGCAGGAGCTGATATTCATGAACAAGGCTTTGGATGGAATCAAAAAAATGGAACAGGTGTAAATCAAATAACTTCGGGCCTTGAAGGAGCCTGGACAACTAATCCAGATAAGTGGGATCATCAATACTTAGATCTCTTACTTAATTACGAATGGGAAAGTAAAAAAAGTCCAGCCGGAGCTTGGCAGTGGGAACCGATCAATCTTGAAGAAGAAAAAAAACCAGTTGATTTAGGTGATCCTAAAAAGAAAGCTAGATTAATGTTTACAGATGCTGACATGGCAATGGCAATGGATCCTGATTATAGAAAAATTTCAGAAAAATTCTATAAAGATCCAAA
>MDTG01242439.1_pt1 | contig 26613 bp, 29 predicted proteins | sample 811421 | NCBI WGS metagenome assembly MDTG01 (sample SAMN05326645, study PRJNA326480) | marine metagenome | isolation source: seawater | place: Pacific Ocean: South East | collected 2011
ATCTTTATAATTCTTTGTAAATCTACTAACAAATTTTAATTTTTTTATACACGATTTTCTAAAATCACTCTTGTGATTTTCTGACATATTTAAGCCTTACTTAGCTAAAATTCTTAGCTTCAAATATTTTACCAAAAGGAATTAAAATGCAGTTTAAAACATTAGCATTTTTGTCAATATTATCAATTTTAGTACTAAGTGGATGTGATTCAAAGACAGAAAATGAAAGTTCTAATAAAGCAGAGAAAAAAGAAGTAGTAGTTAAAAAAACAAACTTTATATTAAAGACAACAGATAATCTAGATTTAAATGTAAAAGTTGATGGTGATAAAATAATCTTTAAAGATTATCCTGAAAAATTAGTATTATTAAACTTTTTTGCAACTTGGTGTCCACCATGTAAAGCAGAGATTCCAAATCTTATTGAGCTACAAAATAAATATGCAAATGATTTTAAAGTTGTATCAGTTTTACTAGAAGATAATAAATCAAATGAAGAGATTATTGAATTTATAAATGAATATAAAATCAATTATGCTGTTACAAATGGAAAACAAAACTTCCTTTTATCAGAAGCATTAGGTGAAATCAAATCTATTCCAACTATGTTCTTATTAGATAAAGAATCAAAAATCTTCCAAAAATATGTAGGAATAGTTCCTGTTGAAATGATGGAAATTGATATTAAAAAACTTTTAGAAAAATAGAGGTATAAATGTTTAGTTTTTTTAAAAAGAAAAAAGTTGAAAAAGAAGAGCCTAAAGAAGAGCTTGTAGTAAAAGAAGAAATTCCAAAAGAGAGTGAAGAAAAAGCTCAAGAGTCAATTGAAGAAACTATTGTTGAAAAAGTTGAAGAGATTGCAGTTCAAGAAGAAAAGATAGAAGAAGTTATTGAAGAAAAACTTGAAGAAGTTCAAGAAGTAATAGCTCCACAAAAAGAACCTAAAGAAGAGAAAAAAGGCTTTTTCTCAAGAGCTTTAGAAAAAACATTTGGAACTATTAAAACAGTAATTCCAACAAAAAAAGAAAAAATTGCTTTTGATGATATTGAAGAGATGCTTATTGAAGCAGATATGGAATATGAAATTATTGAAAAAGCAATGGACGGATTACCTGAAGAGATTACAAGAAAACAGTTAAGACACAGACTTGTAATGCTTTTTGAACACGCACCAGAAGTTGATTTAAACAATTTGCCAAAACCTTTTGTAAGATTAATCATAGGTGTTAATGGAGCTGGAAAAACTACAACTATTGCAAAATTAGCAAATAGATCAAAAAAAGAGGGGAAATCTGTAATCTTAGGAGCAGGTGATACTTTTAGAGCAGCAGCAATTGAACAGCTTTCAACTTGGGCAGATAAATTAGATATTCCTATTATAAAAACAAAACAAGGTCATGATTCAAGTGCAGTAGCCTATGATACTATTTCTTCAGCAATTGCTAGAAATATTGATAATGTTATTATTGATACAGCAGGAAGACTACAAACACAAAAAAATCTTAATAATGAACTTATTAAAATTGTAAAAGTTTGTAATAAAGCACAAGAAAATGCACCACATCAAAAACTTATGATTTTAGACGGAACTCAAGGAAATACAGCGATTGCTCAAGCTAAAGCATTTAATGAAATGGTTGGTATTGATGGAATTATTGTAACTAAACTTGATGGTACTGCAAAAGGTGGAGCATTGTTCTCTATTTCAAATCAACTTGAACTTCCAATATTCTTTGTAGGAGTTGGTGAAAAGCAAGATGATTTAATCGAATTTTCACCTGATAATTTTGTAGATTCATTACTTGATGAAATTTATATAGAAGAAGAAAAATAGTTATTCTAAAAATAAATATAGATATTATTTAAATTAATATTTAATATCTATATATTATATATCAATACTTTTAAATATTATTAAATTAAAAAAGTGTATACTCTATTAAGGATTATACTATGAAAACATCTATTATAATTACAAGTATTTTTTTTACACTTACAGCTTATTCACAAAGTTTATCTCTTTACCTTGAAAATGATGTTATAGATAAAGAAGACAAACACTATACAAATGGAACTTCTATTGTATATGTAAGTAATTCATATGAAAATAGTTTTATTAATAAAATTCCAACACCTTTTTCTCAAACTAAAAATGCAAATTTTGGATTAGCTTTTAGTAGATTGACTTTTACGCCAAGTACTATAAAACAAAAGAATAAAATAGTTGGTGACTTGCCATATGCAGGTATTGTAAATTTAGATTTTTTTATTTATAAATGGAATGAATCTTTTTTTCATAAGTATATGTTAACTTTAGGAATGGTTGGAAAGAGTACTAAAAGTGAGCAGTTTCAAAAAGCCTTTCATAATATTACAGGGAATACCCAACCCAAAGGATGGGATAATCAACTAAAAGATGATTTTTTATATAATTTTTCTTATAATTTTGGACATAAATCTTATAAAAAAACCTTTGACTATGGGAAACTAGCTATAAATAATAGTTTTAGAATTGATTTAGGAAACTATAATCGTGCGGTAAATATAAGCTCTATGATTAGATATGGAAAAGGATACCCTGATAACTTTAATACAGTAGGAAGACTTATAGGTTCAAATGAAAATAAACAATTAAATATTAAAAGAAAAAACAGTAAAGATATAAATTGGTCTATATCTTATGGTTTAGCTTATACATATACTGATTTTTTTTACGTAAATGATTATGATAAGTCTTATAATCTTGAAAAAATCAAAGGAACATTAAGTCAAATAATTTCTCTTGATAGCTATTTTCAAGATTATATAATATCATTTAATTATAAAACTAATAAATCTCTATTTATAAAAAATGATAATTCAAATTGGGCTGGAATATCTTTAGTATATTTATTCTAAAAAAGTAGAAACTTTTCTAAAATATCTTTCAATATCTTCAAAAGAGTGACTTCCACCCTCTTCTATAATAAGCTCTGTTTCTTCTAATTTATCAGCAGCTTCATTATAATCCAATACCTCATCATCTGTTTGTAAAAGTGTTAAAATATTACTAGGATTCTTAAGCATTACGACTTCAAAGTTTCTTAGAGATTGCACATGAGAATGATTAAATTCAAATTTTGAATTATCGTAATAATTTATAGCCATCTCTTCTTCATCTTTTCTATAGCTTTCTAAAGTAATCCAAGGAATTACAGCAGGGTTTATTAATACAGCTTTTAAATCATACTTATTTGCAAGAAAAAGGGCATAAAATCCACCAAGTGATGAACCTATTAAAGATACTTTAATTCCACGATTTATAAAAGCTTCAATTATTTGCTCTAAAGTTGCTATTGCTAAAGCAGGAATTGTTGGCAGAGTTGGAGTTATCATTTCTTCTTCAAAATATTCTAAAAACTTTTGTGCTTTAACACCAAAGCCTGCACTTGCAAATCCATGTATGTATATAATCATTTTTATCCTTTTAAACTATTTTTCAAATTTTTTGCTGCACTTGCATATCCACCATTTGAACCATCAACAAAATGTATATGTTTCCCATGTCTTTGAAAAATAAGACATGTCATTAAAGATGAATCTGACTTATGCAAACCATATTGTAAATTTTTATTTTTTGATTCATCTTCTAAATAAGTTTCAAGCTTTTTTGTTTGTTCAAAACTAGTTGCAACTACCATTCGTAGCATATCATCAAATTTTTCAGTATCTGCAGTTTTTATTATTTTATCTTTATAATTACCCCATAATGATACTTTATTTTTTATTAAATAAGCACCTAATGCATTAATTAACTTAAATTTTAAACTTATCAAATGTTTTATAATATAACTTTTAGAATAAATAGAAGCTTCTACATTTAATTCTTTACTTTTAAAACTTAGTTTTAAATTTTCATCTATAATTGGATGTCTAAGAGTATTATTACCTAAAATTTCATCTAAGTCTCTTAATATTTTTTCATAATGACTTTCATCAAAAGCTTTAATAATTATAGAAAGATTCTCTTCTTTTGGAGTTTTTATAGCTTTCCATCTACACTCTAAGCCACTTATATCAAGCTTAAAAGTATCATCAACTTTTTCTTTTATTAGATATTCATCACTTGATTTTAAAAGCTCATCACATAACTCTAAGCCTCCACCTTTAATTAAAGCTTGAGTATAATCTTTTGAAACTTTATATTTAGTAATTAAAATTTGCTTATTTCTTTTAATAATCTCTTCAATAGAAATAATACCAACTCGTAAATTTAAAGAATAAGACTCTTTAGCAATTTTTTTTACAGCAAGCAGTGCTTGTGCAGTTTGATTGTATATTGATTTAGGAATTAATAAAAAAGAACCATCACCTCCAAACACAAAAGGTATATCCAAACTCTTCTTGATATTTAAAATAGAGATAATACTCAAAGCTCCAACCATATTTACTTCTTTATACTTTCCTGCCTCAATTGCCTTAGTTGATCCTATTACATCAGAAACAACAACAAACCAATCTTTAGGAGCACTTTCATAAAACTCATTGTTTGATAAAGAGTATAAATCATCTATTTGCTTTAAATTTAAATAAAAATCTTCATTCATTACAATTTTCTTCTTTTAAATATTCACGTAAAGCTTTTCTTGAAGCTTTATCTACTAAATTAAATAGCTTATCAATCTCATCTTTTTCTTTTGTTTTCTTATGACCCTTTACTTTTTTAAAACTACAGTTAGTATTTTCATTTATAGCATCTATTCTTTTATAAAATTTCTTATAAAGCTCATGGTTTTTAACTATTTTGCCAGTACTTGTATGATAATCATTTAACTCTAATTTTTCTCTTCTTTTCTCTAGCCCAAGTATATTTTGACAATCAGTATATATTAGGATTTCATCTTTTTCAAATTTTAAATCATCAAAGGCCCAAAGTAAAACCTCAAGTTCTAATTTAGTTGAAGAAGTCTCTTCAAACTTTTTAATTTTTATATTTTGATTTATTAGTTTTAGATTATAAATAAAATAAGCTCCAAAGCCTATTTTTCTTTGTGGATTAACACTTCCATCACAAAATAATATTATTTGTTCCATTATCATCCTCTTTAATGATGAATAATAACATTATTTAACTATTTTTTTCTTTGAAAAGAGTATAAAAATGCTCCAATTGTAAGAACAATATACAAGCTAGCTATAAAATAGAGTTGCTCAACTTGCGTTGTATATTCATAATATAAAATCAATACCATTCCTAGAAATAATCCAAACATAGCTAAAATTGTAAGAAATAAAGAGGATGAAGTTTTTTTGTATATTTTAAAATTTGCATAAGCCATAAGAAGTGAAACTAATAAAAAAGTAACACTACTAAACTCTAAAATAACTTTTAAATCTCCAAGTAAAATCAATAAAAAAGAGAATACAGCCATAGTAATTATTGCCATATATGGAATATTGTTTTTACGTTTACTTAAAATTTGAGGGAAATACCCATCTTTAGCAATTACAGACATTTGTCTTGATGCACCAAAAAGTGTACCACTAATTGCACTACTTGTTGCTAATAAAGCTCCAAGTATTACTAAATCTGTTCCCCAATGTCCTAATATTTTTTCAGCTCCTGATGCTAGAGCATACTCTTCATTTTGAATTATTACATCAAAAGGTATTGATATTATTGCACCATAAGAGAGTATAAAATAAATTAGCATTGCTAAAAACAATGATATATATATTGATTTAGGAATATTAATTTCTGGTTTTTCCATTTCATTAACGGCATTAATTACAAGTTGGAACCCTTCAAAAGCAACAAATGTTAAAGAAGCTACAAGCAAAATTGAAAAGATATTTAATTCTTCATTATTTTGTATTAAAACAGGAATTGTTGTATTTGAATTATTTATAAGAACAAATGAGATTATTGTTAAAATCACAAGTTTTGTATAAACCATTATGTCTTCAAGCTTACCCATTCCTTTTACACTCCAGATATTTACTAATGTAAAAATCAATATAATAAGACCAGCAACTATTTTTCTAATTATTTCATTATCTGCAAAAGAAAAAGCACTAATTGCATAAGAAGAAAAAGTATATGCATATAAAGCTAAAGTACTTATATAACCAAAGATAACCCACCAAGCAATTAAAGATGCAGCTAAGCTTGAGTTTGGAAATGTTCTTTTAAAAAAAGAGTATGTTGCTCCCTCATCTTTATAAAAGACTGCCAATTTTATATATGAATAAACAGCAAGAAATGCTAAGGCACCTCCTACAATAAAAGCTAAAGGAGTATAAACACCAATCATAGAAACAGAAATACCTAAAACAGTAAATATTCCACCACCTACCATTCCACCTAAGGCAATGGCCACGAGTTCAAGAACTCCTAAATTTTTATCTCTTTTTCTATGAATATGTGACATATAATTATAATCTTTCTTTACTTCACTGAATTTTCAAAGAAGGTTTTTAATTGTTGATTAAACTCTTTTGAATTACTTGATGGTAGTAATGCATCACCAATACAAACATCACAGTTAAAAGGTACAAATAAAGCTTCACCTTTTGGCAAAGAATTTCCTAAACCTTCCATATGAATAGGAATAACAGGAGTATCAGCTCTGTCTTTAATCATATAATAAAGCCCTTTTTTTAAACGACTTATCTCTTCAGGTTTTCCTCTACTTCCTTCTGGAAATAGTATTAAAATATCTCCATTATCTAAAGCTTCATAAGATTCTTTAAATAACTCTTCAGGTGATGCAGAACCTGATCTATCAAGTGGAATAATTCCAATACAATTTATTGAAATCCATGATGTGAACTTATTTTTCATAAAATAATCAGCAGCAGCAACTGGTCTTATTTTATGAATTTGATTTAATGGATATAAACTCATAATAACCATCGTATCAAGATGACTATTATGATTTGGTGCAATAATTGCTCCTTCTCCAAATGGTAGTTTTTCACGATTTTTTATATTTAAACCTAAAATTACAAATACAATAGGACGTATAATTAAAGCAAAAAACAGTACTTTTATATATTTACTACTCATAATTAGTACTTCACATAATATAAAAAGTGAAAGAAAATAGGAGCAGTATAAAGTAAACTATCTAATCTATCTAAGATTCCACCATGTCCTGGAATTAAAGTTCCTGTATCTTTTATCTTTATATCTCTTTTTAAACTTGAATTTACTACATCGCCAAAGAAACCAAACACAGAGATTAGAAATCCTGCTAAAAATCCATATAACATATCTAATGATGTTAAATAAGGTGCAACTAATCCTGAAATTAAAGTTACAGTTACAACTCCACCTATAAAGCCTTCCCATGTTTTATTTGGGCTAACTTTTGGAATAATTTTATTTTTACCAAATAACTTACCAAAAACATATTGAGATACATCGTTAAACTGTGTCATAAAAAGTAAAAATAAAACGGGACCTATACTTCCAGCAAGAGAGTTTTGAACAGGTAAAGTCAATAAATAAGCAATATGACTAATACTAAAAACAGTAAGCATAGCAGCCCAATGAATAACTGAAGCTGAGTTTATAAAACCATCTGTTTCTCCAATAATTACTAATCTAATTGGTATAAATAAGAATAAAAAGATTGGTATAAAGATAATAAACATTCCATACCATTCAATACTTACCCAATAATATTGTAAAGGAATAGATAAATAAACCCAAAATATTGCACGTCTATCTACATGACGAATTGAAATAATAGATAAAAACTCTTTAAGTGCTAAGAAGGAAAGAAAAGCAAAAAATATAATTGCAGTTTGTGAACTAAAACTTAATGATACAAATACAATAGCAATCATCCACCACCAAGATTTTATTCTAAGTTTTAACTCAGTGTAATCAACTTCTTTACTCTTATTTTGTTTATATAAATATATTAGAGTTGATATAACTAATACAAGTATAACTGCAATCATGCCATTTAATGAATTTTGTTCAATACTAAACATCTTATCTACCTTCTAAAGTTTTATATATAAAAAAAGTACGATTTACTACAGTTAAAAAAGACCCTATTGTAATAATAAGAAGTGCAATAAAAAGTATATAGTTTTGTTCAAATATCATACTTTCAAAAATACTAAAGATTAAAGAAAAAGTTAAAATTGCCATTCTATGTTGTTTTGCCATAGGACCTTTAAAACAAGCCCCTGCATTCATACTTGAACCTAATACTCTTATATATGCAGTCATCATTGCAAATAATGCTGCTAAATATCCTAATTCAATAGAAAATGTAAAAGTTGTTAGTGAATATCCAAGTGCTATAAACAAAATAGAATCAGAAACTCTATCTGGTATATCGTTATAAAGTTCACCTGATTTAGTACTTTTTCCACCCTCAAGAGCAACCATTCCATCAAATAAATTACATAAAAGCCTCATTTGAATAAATATAGTAGCCAAAATTGGAAATAAAATTTCTTGATATGAAATAGCAGATGGTATTAATAAAATAAATATAGAAGCGATTATACTAAAAACTATACTTGCAATAGATATTTGGTTTGGAGTTATATCTTTCTTACTTAAGTAACTTGCTATATTTTTTGACCATGTAGCACCTCTTACTTTAAGAGGTCTTCTTTGCTCTTCATTTGACATATTAGTTTTCCTTAGGAGTTTTGAACGTATTATAAACTAATTAGTCTAAAAAATATAGCTTTCTGCTTTTATCAGAATAAAAGTAGTTTCATTATGTGAAACTCATAAAAAGTACATTTTAAATAAATTTTTGTTTAATTTTTATTTTCTTAAACTATTCAAAATATAAAATAAAAGGATTATAAATGGCAAAGAAAATTTTAGTTTTAGCAGGTGACTTTGTAGAAGATTACGAGATAATGGTTCCTTTTCAGTGTTTGAAAATGTTAGGTTACAAAGTTGATGTTGTATGCCCAGATAAAAAAGAAGGTGAGCAAATAAAAACAGCTATTCATGATTTTGAAGGTGATCAAACATATACTGAAAAGCCAGGACATAACTTTACTCTAAATGCATCTTTTGAAGATATTAATGAAAATGATTATGATGCTTTATTAATTCCAGGAGGAAGATCTCCTGAATATATTAGGTTAAATCAAAGAGTTATCCAAATTGTACAAAACTTTAATAATTCAAATAAACCAATTGCTTCTGTTTGTCATGGTATTTTATTATTAGCAGCAGCTAATGTAATTCAAGATAAAACTTGTTCTTGTTATCCTGCTTGTGCTCCAGATGTATCACTAGCTGGTGGAACATGGACTGACATTGGTTTTGAAAGTGCAATAGTTGATGGCAACTTAGTAACAGCAGCAGCATGGCCCGCTCATCCTGAATGGTTAGCTAAATTTCACGAAATGATAAAATAAAAATCATAGTATATGATATAATTATTCAAAAAAGAGTGCTTCATGCCAAATCAAATAAAATCTTTATCAAAGGGTTTAAAAGTATATAAAAGTATTGTTGACCATGGAAAACCAATACTTGCAAAAACTTTATGTAAAAGTCTGAATATTGACAAAAGTACAATGTCAAGACTTTTACAAACGCTAAAAGATGAAGGTTTTATTTCTTATTTAGAAAACTCAAATGAAATAATTGCAAACTCAATTGCAGATAAAACAAATCAAAGTACAAAAATAGAACTTCTGATTAATAAAACAAATATTTTATTAGAAGATATAGCAAAAAGCACAGGAGAATGTGCATATATTGGAATATTTGATAATTATAAGATGTTATATTTAAATCAAATTGATTTTTCAAAAAGGGCTATTAAAACACGAAATAATATAGGTGTTCATGCTCAGCTTCATACAAATGCAATTGGTAAATCTATTCTAGCCTTTGGAAACTATGACTTAGAAAAAATAAAACTCAATCAGTATACAAGTACTACAATTACAGATATTGAAAAATTAGAAGATGACTTGCAAAAAGTAAGAGACAGAGGGTTTTCAATAGATAACAAAGAATATCAAGATGGTATGTGTTGTGTTGCTGTTCCTTTATTTAATAAGGAAAACATCCTAATAGCTGCTGTTGGTATTTCAGGAAGTTCTACACGTTTGGATTTAAATAAGATATTAGAAATTGGAAATAATATTTCTGATTTAGTATCAAAATATGAGATAGTATATTAATATATCACAAATTGTAATATTTTAGTAGCTTTTCTTCACTTTACTATAAAATATATTAAACAAAAACAATATACAATCAGCGTAAGATTTAAAAGGTTAAAATATGGCAAAGAAAAAAACATCACTATTTGAATGTCAACACTGTGGAGAACAAGCTACAAAATGGCTAGGAAAATGTCCAAACTGTGGCTCATGGGATTCATTTGTAGAGTTAAATCAAGACCAACAAGAAGTTTTAAAACAGACATCAAAAGTTATAAACACTGATACTAAAGCAGTTCCAATTACTCAAATAAAACAAGATGATGTAATAAGATTCTCATCAAATAATGATGAGTTTGATTTAGTTTTAGGTGGAGGAATAGTTCCAGGAAGTCTTACTTTAATTGGTGGAAGTCCAGGAGTTGGAAAGTCAACTTTACTTTTAAAAGTAGCAGGTTCAATTGCAGCAAGCGGGAAAAAAGTACTTTATGTATCAGGAGAAGAGAGCGCTGGACAGATAAAGCTACGTGCAAATAGACTAGAAGCAAACCATGATGATGTATATTTATTAAGTGAGATTAAACTTGAAGAGATTCAAGATGAGCTTTTAAGAGTAAATTATGAAGTTGTAATTATTGACTCTATTCAAACTATTTACTCATCAAATCTTACAAGTGCTCCAGGAAGTGTTTCACAAGTTAGAGAAATCACTTTTGAACTTATGAGAAAAGCAAAAGAATCAAATATTGCAATGTTTATAATTGGACATATTACAAAAGATGGAAGTATCGCTGGACCTAGAGTTCTAGAGCATATGGTTGATACTGTATTATACTTTGAGGGTGAATCTAGTAAAGAGCTTAGAATGCTTAGAGGTTTTAAAAATAGATTTGGTTCCACTTCTGAAATTGGTATTTTTGAAATGACAAATGAAGGTTTAGTAAGTGCTAAAGATATTACATCAAAATTTTTTGATAAATCTAAAGCTCAAAGTGGTTCAGCCCTTACTATTGTAATGGAAGGAAGTAGAGCTTTAATCCTAGAAGTTCAAGCTTTAGTAACAGAGAGTACAAACCCAAATCCAAAACGAAGTGCTACAGGATTTGATGGAGCAAGATTAAATATGCTTTTAGCCCTATTAGAAAAAAAGATTGATTTACCATTAAATCACTATGATGTATTTGTAAATATAAGTGGTGGAATAAAAATAAAAGAGAGTTCTGCTGATTTGGCTGTTGTTGCTGCTATTATTTCATCTTTTAGAGATAGACCAATTTCTAAAGAGTCAGTATTTATTGGAGAAGTTTCATTAACAGGTGAAATAAAAGATGTTTTCTCAATAGATATGAGATTAAAAGAAGCTCAAGCACAAGGTATTCAAAAAGCAGTAATTGCTCAAAAACCTAATATGAAACTAAATCTTAAATGCTTCCCTGTAGATGAAGTATCAAAAATGATAGAACTATTTTAAAATAGTTCTATTATTTACTAACTCTTTTCTTTGCCCCTGACATTAATCTTTCAGTTGAAACTATAGCTCTTGTATGAGTTCCTGTTCCTATTTTTCCACCAGAATCAACAACTTCAATAGAAAACTTATAAAGTTTTCCTTCCATTCCATCAAAAGTTGCAGTTGATACAGCAATATCACCTTCTAATGTTGCAGCTAAATGTGTTACATTTACATTAACTCCAACTGAAAGTTCACCCTCTTTTAAGAAAGGTATTAATATTTTTGCAGCTGAACACTCCATTAAAGCGACAAGTCTTGCAGTTGCAAAAACATCAGGGAAACCATCATCTTTTGAAATATTTAAATTACTTGCTAAATCACTATTTTTAACTTTAAACTCAATACTATCTTTTGTTCCAATTTCTAAATTCACATTAACTCCTTACATAATTCTTATACATAGATAACTTTATTATAATTAAACTTTTAATTTGCAAAAATTAGCTATACTCGCGAAAATTAAAAGGTAAATAATGATTGATATAGAAAATAATACTTCATTTGATATAAATACTTCAATACTTGAAGATATTACTTCTTCTTTAACTTCAAAAGATATAGAATTACTTATTGTAAATAATGAGGAAATTCAAGAATTAAATAAGCAACACAGAAATATAGATAAAGCTACAGATGTTCTTAGCTTTCCTTTAGAGTTTGAAATGCCGAATATGCCATTAGGCTCTATTGTTATCTCTTTAGATTTTGTAGAAGAGAAAGCAAAAGAGTACAAACATACACAAGAAGAAGAGTTTTTTCTTTTATTTATTCATGGACTTTTACATTTACTAGGATTTGATCATGAGATTGACTCAGGTGAACATAGAACAAAAGAAGAAGAATTAATCAAACAATTTAATTTACCAAATAGCTTAATAGTAAGGAATTCATAAAATGGATATATTTATATTTGTCATCTCAATGGCAGCACTTATATATGGTGCTGACTTTATAATCGAACAAAGTGAAAAGATTGCACTACACTACAATATTTCAAGCTTTGTAATAGGTGCTACCTTAATTGCACTTGGAACTTCACTACCTGAAATGGCAGTCTCAATGTCAGCTTCAATGAAAGGAAGTGCAGATATTGCAGTTGCAAATGTTATAGGAAGTACAATATTTAATATCTCCTTGGTCTTAGGGGTTGTATTTTTAATAGCTAAAAAAGTTAATCCTACAAGAGATTTATTTGCAAAAGATTCAGCATGGTCTTTATTCCCAATATTAGCATTTATTCTAATGGGAATTGATGGAAAAATAAATTTTGTTGATGGTATCTTATTTCTAATTTTAATGGCTGGTTATTTAATGTTCTTAATTTCTAGTGATTCAATTGAAGAGTTAGATGAAGAGATTTTAAAAGAGAAATTTGAATGGGGAAAAACTTCAGGTTTATTAATAATTGGATTTATATTCGTTGTTGCTGGTGCTGATTTTGCAATTGATAGTGCATCAAATATTGCAAGAGAGTTTGGTATTTCAGAATGGATTATTGGACTATTTTTAATAGCCTTTGGTACATCTTTACCTGAACTTACTATTTCAATTAAATCTGCTTTAAATAATAATACTGATTTAGCTATTGGAAATATTATAGGTTCAAATGTTGCAAACTTTACAATGGTTTTAGGAGTATCATCTTTAATAAATCCATTAAATGTAGATTTTCACGCAAACTTCTTTGATATTACAGCTGCATTTATTGCATCTTTAATGTTAGTATTTATAACTGCAAATAAACTTTATAATAAATCTGCGGGAATTGCTTTGATGGTAATTTTAGCTTTAGTAGTACAAAATAGTCTAGCTTAAGAGCTAGACTATAATATTTTATTTATTACAGTTACAACATAGTCCTGAAAGAACTAAATTTGTAGAGTCAATTTTAAATTGACTCTTAGAAGTAACCTCAGTTAAAACGCTTGAAATATCTAAACTTACATCTTCAATATTTCCACATTCAGAACACACTAAATGAGCATGCTCTTCTTTTACTAACTCAAAAACTGATTTAGCATTTGGTACTTTTACTTCTGAAAGAAAAACCTTTTCAACCATTGCATTAATATTCTTATATATAGTAGCAAGTGAAATAGAAGGAAACTTTGCAAGTAACTTATGGTATAAATCATCAATATTCATATGACCATTTAAATAAAGTTCTTCAACAATAGCAACTCTTTGAGGTGTTACTTTCAAATCATAATTTTTTAATAAAACTGTATAATTTGTCATGTTTACTCTTCCTTTTGTGAAATAATACAATATTCTATATTTATTTTCACATAATTTTATATTTTGTAATTTATTTTAAAAACATAGTATAACATAAATTTTCTTATATGATAATAATTTTCCTTTAAGTTTAGTTCCACTATAATTCTTCAAAGGATAAAAATTATCCTCTAATAAAAATTAAACTGAATAGGAAATAAGAAAATGAAACAATATCAAACATATAAATGTAACACATGTGGATGTGAAGTAGAAGTACAAGAAGCAAACGATAAAGCAAAATTATCATGTTGTGAAACTGAAATGGAAATGATTACAGAAAACTTAACTGCGGTTAATTTAATGAAAGCTTTTGCTGGTGAATCACAAGCTAGAAATAAATATGAATTTTTTGCAGAAATTGCATTTGAAGAAGGTTTACATAGAATTGCAAGATTTTTTAAAGAAGCAGCTGAAAATGAAAAGTACCATGCAATTGCTGAATTAAAAGCTTATAATAAATTAGTTAATAATGTTGAGTTAGACTCTACTGCTAAAAATATTCAATATGCAGCTGATGGTGAAAAATATGAACATGAAGAGATGTATCCAAACTTTGAAGCAATTGCAAAAGAAGAAGGTTTAAAAGAAATAGCAAGAATGTTTAAAGGAATTGGAAAAGTTGAAGTTGAACATGAAAGAGAATACTTAGAATTAAAAGAAGAGTTAATTAATGAAGGCTTTTTAGAATCAGATGATAAAGATGAAGAGTGGGTTTGTGAAGTATGTGGTCATGTTCATAGAGGTAAAAAGCCACCAAAACAATGTCCTTTATGTGCAGTTGAAAAAGAGTACTTCAAAAAAAGAAATAAAGACGTAACTGTAGGATAATTTAAGAGTAATTTTATAAGAATAGGAATAGAATTACTTATATTAAAATATAAGAGGAACTAATATGAGACAGTATGAAACGTATAGATGTAATAAATGTGGAAATGAAGTAGAAGTACAAAATGTTGGTGGTGGAGCACTTCACTGTTGTGGTGAAAAAATGGAAATGATTACAGAAAACTTAACTGCTGTTAATTTAATGAAAGCTTTTGCTGGTGAATCAATGGCTAGAAACAAGTATGAATATTTTGCAAAAATAGCTCAAAAAGAGGGTTATAGAGATATTGCAGAACATTTCCAAAGAGCTGCAAATAATGAAAAAATGCATGCAAAACTTGAGCTTAAAATGTATAACCAAATGACAATGGGTAAAGAGTTTGGAGATACTGTTGAAAACCTTAAATATGCAATTGAAGGTGAATCTTATGAAAATGTTACAATGTATCCAGACTTTGCAGCAATTGCAAAAGAAGAAGAGCATAAAGAAGTAGCAAGAATATTAGCAGGTATTGGTAAGATTGAAGTTGAACATGAAAACATGTATCGAAATCTATTAAAAAGACTTGAAACTGGTGCAGAGCATGAAAGTGATGATGCAGATGAAGAGTGGATTTGTGAAGTATGTGGACATGTTCATAGAGGGAAAAAAGCTTTAAAAGTTTGTCCTGTTTGTAAGCATCCTCAAGAGTATCAATCAAGATTAAATTCTAAAAAGTAATAAAAAAAAGGATATCTTTGGTAATATAAGAAAAAATTACCGGAGATATTCCTTGTTTAAAATAGTTCTATTATGTTTATTTGCATTAAATATATATGCAAAAGATTTCGTCATTGCTAGTTATAACGCTGAAAATTTATTTGATTTAAAAAAACAAAATAGCGAATATAAAGAGTTTATTCCAAATACTTCTTCAAAATGGAATCAAAATAACTTCAATATTAAGATAAATAATGCAGTAAAAGTAATAAAAGATATTAATGCTGATATTATTGCTCTTCAAGAAATAGAAAATAGAGCTGTACTTCAACTTTTATTAAAAAAACTACCCTCTTATAAATATTCCTCTTTTGCAAAATATTCAAGATCATCAGTTGGCGTTGGATTTTTATCAAAAATTAAAATAAAAAGCAATAGACAAATTGATGTAAAGTTTACAAATAAAATCTTTAGACCTATTTTAGAAACTACTTTTGAAATTGAAAATAAAGAGTTTAAAATTTTCAACAATCATTGGCCTTCAAAAAGAGTAGCTGAAAGTTATAGAGTTAAGTTTGCTAAAAAGCTTCAAGATAGACTTTCAAAACTTCCAAGAGATTATGACTATATTTTATTAGGAGATTTTAATTCGAATTATGATGAAAATAGAAGTTTTAAATATAATAAAAAATTAAATAATACTTCTGGTATTACTGGAATAAATCAAGTATTAAATACAACAGTAGAAAATAAATATATTACTTATGATGATGTTTTAAAACAAAAAAGAAAAGTGCATTTCAATCTTTGGTTAGACCTTCCATCAAATGATAGATTTTCAAATAAATATAGAACACAAAGTAATACTCCTGATAATATTATTCTATCTCCTGCACTTCTTGATACAAAAAATATTTCGTATATTCACAAATCTTTTAAAGTTTTTAAGCCAAATTATCTTTATAGAAATAACAAAGTTTTAAGATGGCAAATGAAAGGGAATAGGTACAATAAAGTTCACGTAGGAGCTGGGTATTCTGACCATTTACCAATTTATGCTTCATTTTCAACATCAAAAGAGAAAACAAATCCTATTAAAGAAATTAAAAAAAATAGTAAAAAAGAGCTAAATAAGATTAGTGACTTATATAATAAAATGAAACTCATTGAACCTGCAATTATAAAAGATGCAGTTGTTATTTATAAAACAAAAACAGGTGCTATTATAAAACAAAAAAACAATAGAGCTATTTATATTTATAAGCATGCACAAGAACTAAAATTAGGATATTCATATACTTTACAAATAAATGAAATAGTTGATTATAATGGCTTAAAAGAAGTAGATTCATTTTCAGTTTTAGAAGAAAATGGCCGATTTAAAAACTATAAATCTTTATTTATAAATGCTAAGAAAAATGATATTTTCAATCCAAATAATCAAAATGAAATAGCTTTTAATTTAAGAGGCGTGATAAAAAAAAGAAAACTATATATAGATGATTCAAATACTATCTTAAAAGGTAAATCAATAAAAATATTTGCAAAAAACAAACAAGACCTACCAAAACAAAATGAAACTATAACTTTTAAAAATGCACATATTGGAGTTTATAGAGGTGTTCCACAAGTACTAATTCATTCAAGTTCTGATTATCAAGTAGGAAATTAATGCTATTAAAATCAATTTTTACAAATAGTACAGGTATTTTGACATCTAGAATTTTAGGATTTATAAGAGATTTATTAACAGCTTCTATTTTAGGAGCGAATATCTATTCTGATATCTTCTTTGTTGCTTTTAAACTACCAAATTTATTTAGAAGAATCTTTGCAGAAGGGGCTTTTACACAAGCTTTTATTCCAGCTTATGCAAAATCAAATCATAAAATCAGATTCTCTTCTGTAGTCTTTTTACAACTATTTGGATTTTTGATTATTCTTTCACTTTTAGTAAGTCTATTTTCATCACTTGTTGCAAAAGCAGTTGCAATTGGTTTTGATCAAGAAACAATAGATTTAGCAGCTCCTTTATTTGCTATAAATTTTTACTATTTACCAATGATATTTATAGTTACCTTTATGGCTGCACTTTTACAATATAAAAATCACTTTGCAACAACAGCTTACTCAACAGCTCTTTTAAATCTAACAATGATAACTGCACTTTTAATATCACAAAATATGGAAAAATATGAGATTACATTTTATTTATCTTATGGTGTATTAGCAGGTGGATTATTACAAATTTTAGTTCATTTATATGCAATTAAAAGATTAAACTTATGTAAAATATTTCATTTTAAAAAGCATAAGAAAAAAGAAGAAAACAAATTTTATAAAAACTTTATGTCTGCAACAGTTGGCTCTTCAACAACTCATCTTTCGGCATTTATAGATACTTGGCTAGCCTCATTTTTAATGACAGGTTCAATTTCTTATCTTTATTATGGAAATAGAGTTTTTCAACTTCCACTTGCCCTATTTGCAATAGCTACTTCTGTTGCACTTTTTCCAATGATTGCAAGAAGTATTAAAAATAAAGATGAAAATAAAGCATTAGCTTTAATGAAAAAGTCTTCTCTAATTTTATTAGGTCTACTTTCAATTTCTACTTTTATTGGTATTTTTTTTAATGAATTTATTATTAGTTTACTATTTGAACGTGGAGCATTTACAAGTACTGATACTACAAATACTGCATTAATTTTATCTATGTACTTAATTGGACTTATTCCTTTTGGAATTGGAAAAATTTTCTCTCTTTGGTTATATGCAAAAGAACAACAATTCTTAGCAGCAAAAATATCTGTATATAGCTTAGGATGGAATATAGTTTTTTCACTACTTTTAATTCAACCTTTTGGAGCTGCTGGTCTTGCATTTGCAAGTACTCTTAGTGGTTTTATTCTATTTTTTCTTACAATAAAAGCTTTTGGATTTCAGAAATTTATTGTGATGTTTAAAAAATAAAAATAGCCCTATTTTTAAATTTTAGTAATTAATTACAATTTAGCTATAATGGCTTTTTTAATAAATATTACTAGGATTTAAATGAAAGAATTTTTCAAACAATACTCCCCTTTTTATAAAAACTATAAACTTCAATTTATATATGCCTTCATAGGAATTATTTTAGTTGCAAGTGCAACAGCAGGAACTGCTTATGCTATTCAGCCTTTATTAGATGATATTTTTATTAATAAAGATGAAGAAATGCTATATATGATGCCTGTTTTTGTTATTCTTTTATATACAGCAAAAGGTTTTGGACGATATATTCAAGCATATTATATCTCTTTTATTGGACAAGATATTACAAGAATTGTAAGAGATAGACTTTTTTCACATGTTCTAAACTTAGATATGGATTTCTTTCAAAAAAAACATGGTGGGGAACTTGTAAGTAGAATTATAAATGATATAAATAGAATTCAACAAGCAGTCTCAAACTATGTTGCAGAATTTATAAGAGAAGTTCTTACAATTGTTGCACTTATTGGTTTAGTAATTTATCACTCACCTGAACTTGCTTTTTATGGACTAGTTGTTCTTCCACTTGCAATTTGGCCTTTATCAAAACTTGCTAAAAGAATGAAAAAACTTTCATTCAAATCACAAGAATCAAATGCTGATATTACATCATCATTAAGTGAATCTTTCAATAATATAGAAATAATCAAAGCAAATTCTACAGAAGAAATAGAAGCAAAGAAATTCTCAATTCATAATCTAAATTTCTTTAAATATAATATGAAAGCAGTTAGAACAAATGAATTAACCTCTCCTTTAATGGAAATAATTGGATCACTAGCTTTTGCAGCTGTTATTTTAGTTGGAGGTTCAAAAGTAATTTCAGGAGAGCTTACAACAGGAACATTTAGTTCATTTATTGCTGCTTTATTTATGTTATATACACCTATTAAAAGATTATCTTCATTATATAATAAAATGCAAGATGCCCTTGCAGCAAACGATAGAATTAATGAAATGCTTAATTCTAAAGCTACAATTATTTCAGGAAATAAAGAGTTTCCAGAAAATATAGAAAAAATATCATTTAATAATGTCTCATTAAACTATGGAGATTTTCAAGCTTTAAAAAGTATTAGTTTTGAAGCAAAAAAAGGTGATAAAATTGCACTTGTAGGAGATAGTGGAGGAGGAAAGTCTTCTTTAATCAATACTATAATTAGATTTTATGATATTTCTGAGGGTGAAATAAAATTAAATGACAACTTATTAAATGAGCTTTCATTAAAATCTTTAAGAGAAAACATTTCAATAGTAACACAAAGAGTTTATATATTTAATGACACAATAAGTGCAAACGTTGCTTATGGTTATGAAATAGATGAGAAAAGAGTAATTGAAGTATTAAAGCAAGCTCACGCTTATGATTTTGTATCGAAAATGGAAGATGGTATAAATACAAAACTTGATGAGTTTGGAACAAACTTATCAGGAGGTCAAAGACAAAGAATTGCAATTGCAAGAGCATTATATAAAAAGCCTAAAATACTTATTTTAGATGAAGCAACTTCTGCTCTTGATAATGAAAGTGAGTCAATTATCTCACAAGTAATAGATGATGTAAGTGTTGATAAAATTACATTTATAATTGCACATAGATTAAGTACTATTAAAAATGCTAGTAAAATTGCCGTATTTAAAGATGGTGAAATTATTGATATGAATACAGAAGAAAATCTTTTAAAATCTTGTAAAGAGTATCAAAGATTATATAACTTAGCAAATATTTAACTCTCCCTTTAAAGAGCTATTATATAGCTCTTTAAGACTTTTAAAACAACATTTATTTTCATTAAAACTTATATTTAACGATTTTTAGATAAAATATCTAAATTTTAAAAAAAGGCCATTCTTGTTTTGTTATAACACAGTAAAAAAAGTACTATTCAAATTTGAACCAGAAACAGCTCACAATATCGCTGAATGCGGTTTAAGAATTGTAGGAAAATGTAAAATTTTAAAAAATATGATGGAAAAGAAGAACTTTAAAAATAATTCTAAACTTTCTCAAGAACTATTTGGTGTAACTTTTACAAACCCAGTTGGACTTGCTGCTGGTTTTGATAAAAATGCAACAATGGTAAAAGCAATGCCTTCACTAGGATTTGGTTTTACAGAAATTGGAACAATGACACCAAAACCTCAAGATGGAAATGCTAAACCTCGAATGTTTAGATATCCAGAAGAAAAAAGTGTACAAAATGCAATGGGATTTAACAACGAAGGTGCTCATAAAGTTTTAAAAAACTTAAAAGAGGTTTATCCTGCAGCTATTCCTGTTGGAGTAAATATTGGTAAAAACAAAACTACTCCAGAAGAGTTTGCATTAAGCGATTATAAAATGTTAATTAAAAAATTTGAAGCAACAAGTGATTATTTAGTAATAAATATTTCAAGTCCAAATACTCCAAATTTAAGAGATTTACAAAATGAAAAGTTTATTACTGAACTATTTACTATGGCAAAAGAGTTTACAAATAAACCAATTTTATTAAAAATTGCTCCAGATATGGAAGCACAACAAGCAATTGAACTTTGTAAAAGTGCAGTAAATGCAGGAGCAGCTGGAATAATTGCTACAAATACAACTATTGATTACTCACTAGTTCCAAATTGTCAAGATTTTGGAGGATTAAGTGGTGCATGTTTAACAGAAAAATCTTATTCGATTTTTAAAGAAATTGCAAAAGAATTATATGGAAAAACAATACTAATTTCTGCTGGTGGAATATCAACAGGAGAGCAAGCATATGCAAGAATAAAAGCAGGAGCTTCTTTAGTACAATCATATTCAGGACTGATTTTTGAAGGACCTTCAATGGTTCGAAAAATAAATGAAGAAATTTTAGAGCTAATGGCAAAAGATGGATATGAAAATATCACTGAAGCTATCGGATCTGATTTAAAATAAGTAGAGATAAAATGAATTTAACGAAATCAACAAAAATTATAAAAACTTTTTTATTCTTTCTTGTTTCATTATTCATTCTTACAGGAGAATTAATGGCTAATAGCTTACCAAAATATTATACTAAGACATTAGAAAATGGATTACAAATAGTTGCAATTCCTATGAAAAATGGCTCAAATGTAGTTTCAACTGATATATTTTATAAAGTTGGAAGTAGAGATGAGAAAATGGGGAAAAGTGGAATAGCACATATGCTTGAACACTTAAACTTTAAATCAACAAAAAATTTAGAAGCTGGTGAATTTGATGAAATCGTTAAAGGTTTTGGAGGAGTTAATAATGCTTCTACTTCTTTTGACTTTACCCACTATTATATCAAATCAGCATCAAAAAACATGGATAAATCTTTAGATTTATTTGCTGATTTAATGCAAAACTTAACTTTAAAAGATGAAGAGTTTCAACCTGAAAGAAATGTAGTTGCAGAAGAGAGACGATGGAGAACTGATAATAGTCCAATGGGTTATTTACAATTTAGATTATTTAACAATGCATATATTTATCATCCATACCATTGGACTCCAATTGGATTTATGAGTGATATTAAAAACTGGTCTATTGATGATATTCGTGATTTTCATTCTACTTATTATCAACCAAAAAATGCAATTATTGTAGTTGCAGGAGATATTGATAAAGAAGAAGTATTTACATCTTCAGAGAAATATTTTAAAGATATTAAAAATAAAAAAGAAATAATTTCTAAAATTCATACAGTTGAACCAAAACAAGATGGGGCTAAAAAAGTTACTATTTTAAAAGATTCAGCAGTTCAAATGCTTGCAATTACTTATCATATTCCAAACTTTGAACATAAAGATCAAGTTGCACTTTCTGCATTAAGTGAATTCTTTAGTTCAGGAAAAAGTTCAATATTACAAAAAAGACTTGTAGATGAAAAAAGATTAGTTAACTCTGTATATGCTTATAATTTAGAGCTTAAAGACCCTGGATTATTTATGTTTATGGCAGTTGCTAATGAAGGTGTTAAAGCTAAAGATGTTGAGAAAGAGATTTTAGCAATTATTGATGAAGTAAAAAAAGGGAATATTAGTAAAAAAGATCTTGATAAAATTAAGATTAATACTAAAGCTGATTTTATATTCTCTTTAGAGAGTTCATCATCAGTAGCATCTTTATATGGTTCATACTTTGTAAGAGATAATATTAAGCCATTATTCGATTATGAGAAAAAAGTTGATGTATTAAATAAAAAAGATTTAATTAAAGCTGCAAATAAATACTTTACAAAAAATAATTCTACTACTGTTATTTTGAAGCAGGAAAAGAAATAGTGAACTATCATGTAAGTAAAACAACTTTGGGTGAGAATCCAAAGTTTGAATACCCTAAGCCAATATTTCTTGAAGAAATGGGTGAAGAAGGTCTTAAAAAACTATTTAGCGAATTCTATGATTTAATAGTAGATAGTGATATAGGAAATTTCTTTCCTCAAGATGAAGAAGAGTTAGAAAAAGTAAAAGCTCATAATGTTAAGTTTTTTATAGAAGCTGCAGGTGGTCCTAAAGATTATACAAAAGCAGTTGGACATTTTGATATGTTAAAAACTCATGAACAATTCTCAATTACTGAAAAAGCAAGAAGAGAATGGTTAGGAACGATGGAAGAAGTTTTAAGAAAAACAGATATTTCAGATGAGGCAAAACAGAGTTTTTGGGACTTTTTAGAAACATTTTCAAAACACACAGTAAATGTAGATGAAAAACAAGAATTAGAAGATTTAGTAGTAAAAAAAGGATAAATATGGAAATTATTACAGGTGCAATGACTGCACTAATTACCCCATTTAAAGATGGAAAAGTTGATTTAGAAAAATATGAGTCTTTAATTAAAAGACAAATAGCACAAGGTATGGATGCCGTAGTACCTGTTGGAACTACAGGTGAGAGTGCAACATTATCACATGCTGAACATAAAGCTTGTATTGAAGTTGCAGTTGCAGCTTGTAAAGGTACTGGTGTTAAAGTAATTGCTGGAGCTGGTTCAAATGCTACACATGAAGCAGTTGAAATTGCTAAACATGCACAAGCAGTAGGAGCAGATGGACTTTTATCTGTAACTCCATACTATAATAAACCAACTCAAGAGGGTTTATATCAACACTATAAAGCAATTGCAACATCTGTTGAAATTCCTTTTATGTTATATAATGTACCAGGACGTACTGGTGTTGATTTAACAGCAGATACAACTATTAGACTTTTTGATGATATTCCAAATATTTATGCTACAAAAGAAGCTACTGGTTCACTAGATAGAACAATAGAGTTATTATCTCAAAGAAGTGATTTAGTTATCGTTTCAGGTGATGATGCAATTGATTTCCCTATGTTAGTAAATGGTTGTAAAGGAATTATTTCTGTAACTGCAAACTTACTTCCAAATCTAAAATCTAGATTAGTTCATGCAATAGAAGAAGGAAAGTTAGATGAAGCAAGAAAAATAAATGAAGATTTATATGCTTTAAACTGTGTATTATTCTGTGAAAGTAATCCAATTCCAATTAAAGCAGCAATGTACTTGGCTGGATTATTAGATACATTAGAATACAGACTTCCATTAACTCCTCCAAGCACAGAGACAATGGACAAATTAGAAAATATATTAAAACAATACGAGGTAATAAAATAATGAGTGAGAATACAATGCAAGGAAAAACTTTAGTAATATCTGGTGGTACAAAAGGTATCGGTAAAGAGTGTGTTTATAAATTTGCACAAAATGGTGTTAATGTTGCGTTTACTTACAATTCAAACAAAGAATTTGCAGAAGATATCTGTAAAGATGTTGAAGAAACTTATGGTGTAAAATGTAAATGTTACCCATTTAATATTTTAGAGCCAGAAATGTATAAAGAGCTATTTTTAGAAATAGACAAAGATTTTGATAGAGTTGATTTCTTTATCTCAAATGCGATGATTTACGGTCGTGCTGTTGTTGGTGGATATGGTAAATTTATGAAATTAAAACCTAGAGGTTTAAATAATATTTATACTGCAACTGTTAATGCTTTTGTTTGTGGTGCGCAACAAGCTGCTAAAAGAATGCAAAAAATTGGTGGTGGAGCAATAGTATCTTTATCATCAACTGGTAACTTAGTATATATTCCAAACTATTCAGGTCATGGTACAAATAAAGCAGCAGTTGAAGCAATGGTAAGATATGCAGCAACTGAATTAGGTGAATTTAATATTAGAGTAAATGCAGTTTCAGGTGGTCCTATTGATACTGATGCACTAAAAGCATTTACAAATTATGAAGAAGTTAAACAAAAAACTATCGACTTATCTGCTTTAAATAGAATTGGTCAACCAAAAGATTTAGCACAATCTTGTTATTTCTTATGTACTGATGATGCTTCTTGGATTACATCTCAAACTTTAGTTGTTGATGGTGGAACAACTTTCAGATAATGAAAGAAAAAGTTCTTAACCTTCCAAATGTTTTAGCACTGTTTAGAATAGCATTAGCTCCGCTAATGCTATGGTTTTTTATAGATAGAGATAATACTATCTTTTCTTCATGGCATCCTTCATGGTTTGATTATTTTGCAGGTCTTATTTTTGTAATTGCATCAGTTACTGATTTTTTTGATGGCTATATTGCAAGGTCTTGGAATCAAATGACAAAACTAGGTGGGATTTTAGATCCACTTGCTGATAAGATGTTGGTACTTGCTGGATTTATAGGTCTTATGGTAATTGATAGAGCATCAGCTTGGGCTGTTTTTATTATACTTTCAAGAGAGTTTTTTATAACAGGACTTCGAGTAGTAGCAGCAGATGAGGGTAAAAATGTAGCTTCAACAATGGCTGGAAAAGTAAAAACAGTAGTTCAAATGATTGCTATTGGTTTTTTAATTATGAATTGGCCATTTGCAACTGAACTTCTATGGTTAGCAGTTGTTTTAACAGTATATTCAGGATATGAATATATTAGAGATTATTTTAAAATATAGAGGTTTTTCTTGGGTACTATAACATTTTTACTTGTTCTTTCATTTTTAGTGTTTTTTCATGAGTTAGGACATTTTGTTGCTGCTCGTTATTTTGGTGTAAAAGTTCACGTTTTTTCAATTGGTTTTGGAAAACAACTTTTTGCAAAAGAGTGGAGAGGTACAACTTGGCAGTTTTCATTAATCCCTCTTGGTGGTTATGTAAAAATGAAAGGTCAAGATGACTCAAATCCAGCTTTAATTGAATCTGGTGATGATTCTTATAATACGAAAAAACCTTGGCAAAGAATTGTAATATTATTTGCAGGTCCCTTTGCAAACTTTTTACTAGCAGCCATTCTTTATTTTTCAATTGCAATTATGGGTGCAAGTACATTTGCAGCACAAATTGGAACTGTACAAAAAGACTCACCTGCTTTTCATGCAGGAATTTTAAAAGATGATTTAATTGTAAGAATAAATGAGCATGAAATTAAATCTTGGGAAGATATTGGAAAAATAATTGTTAACTCACAAGGAGCTTTAAAGTTCTATATTAAAAGAGATAATAAACTTATTGCAAAAACTATAAATCCACATATTTCAGATTCGCAAAATATGTTTAAAGAAAAAATCAAAAAAAGAATGATTGGTATTTCCCCATCTGGAAAAGTAGTTCAACTAGATTTATCACTTAGTGAGTCATTAGTATATGCATATGAAAAAACAATTTTTTCTTCAACAATGATTTTTCAAGGTGTTCAAAAACTGATTCAAGGAATTATTCCAAGTAGTGAAATTGGTGGAGTTATTACAATTGGTAAAGTAATTTCTGATGCAAGCCAATCAAGTATAATTGCACTATTTACAATAACTGCTTTAATTTCTGTTAACTTAGGAGTTTTAAACCTACTTCCAATTCCAGCACTTGATGGTGGACATATTATGTTTAATATCTATGAAATGATTACAAAAAGAAAACCAAGTGATAAGGTTTTTATGTTTTTAACAATCGCTGGATGGGTAATACTTGGTAGTTTAATGTTACTTGGAATTTACAACGACATAAATAGAATTTTTCTAAAATAATAAAATATATAAAGAGATAAAATGAATAAATTAACTGCAACAAGAAATTTAGATGATGTAATAACTAGAGTTGAAGGTGCTAGACTTAAAATATCTGAGCA
>MDTG01277279.1_pt1 | contig 26613 bp, 23 predicted proteins | sample 811421 | NCBI WGS metagenome assembly MDTG01 (sample SAMN05326645, study PRJNA326480) | marine metagenome | isolation source: seawater | place: Pacific Ocean: South East | collected 2011
GCACAAACAGTGATAGAAAGAGTCCTTGAAGGTACATTAACAGTCACTCCTTCCGTGACATAACTTTAAGGAAACCCAATGAAAGTAGTTGTTGGTCAAAATACAATTGTAAAAAAGATTACCGTTGGGACGCCTTTACGGGTTGGCTCTGCTGCCAATGGATCCTTAACTGGATTAGATGATGTAAATGGTTCTATCAATTTAGCCCATGGCACAATACTTAAATTTGACTCTGCCAGCAATAAATTTATTCATACAACATTAGATTCTGCTATTGGATCCAATCTATCAGTAATAGACAATGGTGGTTTTGGATCTTTAACTTATGATTCTGCAACAGCTACAATTACGTATGCTGGAATAGATTCAAGTACAATCACAGGATTGTTTAGTGCAACAAGTTCCAATTTAGGTTCTGTAAGTATAAACAATGGAATTATAAGTTATGTTGGTCCAACTCAATCGCAAATAAGATCAGTTTTTCAAGCTGGTGGTAATTTAAATTATGACTCTGCTTCTGGATTATTTTCAGTTACAATTCCAAGTACTTCTGCTTCCTTTGATAGCGACTTTGCAAGTAAGACCACAGATAATCTTACAGAAGGTGGAACTAATCTTTATTATACAGATTCAAGAGGTAGAGCTGCCTTATCTGTAAACGATGCAGGAGGGCTTGGTTCATTATCATATGACAGTCCAACAGGTGTCTTTACTTACAATGGTCCAACAACTTCAGATATTAGAAACCAGATTGTTGCTGGTACAAATATTACATATGACTCATCCACTGGTGTTATATCAAGTTCTGGAATACAAGCATCAGATGTTCGAAACCAACTAGTAGCTGGTCCAGGAATATCTTATGATTCTGCAACTGGTGTAATAACTAACACAGCTTCAGATACTACAAGGTCTGATTCATCAGTACGAGCATTGATATCAGCTGTAGATGCAGGAGGATTTGGTTCCTTTTCATACGACTCAGGATCAGGTATACTTACATATACTGGAATAGATTCTGCAGCAATAAGAAGTGTGATAAGCGCAGGTGGTGATCTATCATTTGATGATGCTACAGGTGAAATATCTTTTACAGAAACTGCTAATTTTGATAGTGCAAAAGCTCGAAGATTATTTACAGTTCAGCATACTGGTTTTGGAGGTTTATCATATGACTCTACTACTGGTGTTTTTACACATACAAGTGCAACTGATTCTAACTTTAGAAGAGCATTATTTGTAAGTGATTCTGGTGAGACAGGCTCCTTAACATATGATAGTGTATCCGGTGTATTTAACTATGCTGGACCAAGTAGAGATTCTATAAGATCAATATTTTCTGCAGGAGAAAGTGATGGATCTCTAGGTCAACTTAGGTTTGATTCTTCTTCAGGTAACATTACATTAGCCTTAGGTGTTGATAGTATTAGAAGTCAATTCTCTACTGTAAACACATTCACATTTGATTCCTTTCATGGTATATCATATGACTCAGCGTCTGGTGTCATTAGTTATAAAGGACCTTCACCAGTAAACTTCCGTGGAATGTTGAGTTTAGATTCAAGTATAAATCAAGATTCTTCGACTATTGTAGATAATACATTACGAACTGCATTTGGTAAATTTAATTACATTCAAGGAGACTCAGCTCTATTTGGAGGTAAGTTTCAATATTTTGGTCCTGAAGCAGATTCTATTAGACAAGCCTTTGTTGGCTATCAAGGTATAAAGTTTGATCCAACAACAGGTTTTATTTCGATTGATAGTAATGGTTCAGCGACTATCAATAATTTAACTGTTAATAATTTAGCTGCATTAGTTGGTACATCTCAATTTGCTAATGTAGTTACATTTCAAGACTCAGTAGTTTTCTTTGGCGATATTCACACTAACAGAATTACAAACCACGCTGATAGTGGTGATTCAAGTATTACTATTGATCCAAAAAATGATAAGGGTACTCAAGGTACTGTTCGTATTGCTGGTGGTTTACAAGTTAAAGGTGATTCAGCTGGATCTGGTCCTGGATCTAAATTTATAGTTGAGACTAACACTGCTAGTTTTACATCATTAAGACCAGTTATAGCTTCAGGGAAAAATGATTCTAATTCACTAGATGGTGGTGGTTTCATTATAGGTGGATTACCTGATCCTGTCTTTATGTTATATTCTAAAGACAGTAATCAATTCTTATTCAGTAGAGGTATAACAACTAGAGGACCATTAATTGGTCCTACAATTGATAGAATTGATTCTGCAATTGATGCCTTACCAGATTCTGCACAAGTAAGAGGTTTAATATCTACAGATGGAAATGGTCTCAGTTATAATTCGACTACTGGTGTTATCTCTTTTGATAGTTCTGCTGATGTCACAGTCAATACATTAAGAGGTCCTGCTAACTTTATAATAGATCCAGCTGCTGTTGGAGACAACACAGGATCAGTACAAATACTTGGTAACTTACAAGTTGAAGGTACAACTACTACAATCAACTCTACAACAGTTTCCATCAATGATAAGAACTTAGTATTAGCTGATTCGGCTCCTAATCCAGCAGCTGCAGATAGTTCAGGATTGTACATTGGAGGAGCTGCTGCTACATTCTTATATAAAGCAGCAGATGATAGATGGGTAGCAAATAAACCACTACAAACTAATCAAGTATATGCAGATAGTTTTTATGGTACTATTAGTAGTATTGCTAACTTTTCTACAGATAGTTTATCAGAGGGTCCAACTAATCTTTACTATACTGATACAAGAGTACGAGCAGCTATAAGTGGTGGAGCTGGTCTAACATATGTTCCAGGTACAGGTCAGTTCTTAATACCTTCCTCAGGGGTTACATCAGGTGTATATGGTACTTCAACTACAGTCCCTCAAGTAACAGTAGATTCATTAGGGTTTGTTGATAGTGTTGGATTGATTCCAATATCAACTGTTAATAATATTTCTTTTGATAGTGCAACAGGAATATTCTCTGTAACAACAGCTACTGAAACATTTTCAACTCCACTTGCTTTGGATCCATTCTCTACTGATTCATTATCAGAAGGATCAACTAATTTATATTTTACTACTCAAAGAGCAAGAAACTCAATTAATGTTGGAAGTGTACAATTAGGTTATGATTCTGCAACAGGACAGTTAACATATACTCAAGGTAACACTGATTCTGTAGCAGAAGGTACTAATAATCTTTACTTTACAGATGCAAGAGCAAGAGCATCATTACGAGTTAGTGATCAAGGTGGAAGTGGTTCTTTAACATACGACAGTGCCACTGGAGGACTTGTATACGTAGGGCCAAATAAAGAAGATCTCAAAACAGTCCTTGCCACATTCACTCCAGATAGTCTTGGTGATCTTCGATGGGATCCAAATTATGGGTTCAAAGCTGACAGTGATCTTATAATGAATAAAGATTTAATTGTAGGAGATAGTATAAATACAAGTGTCGACTTTATGATGATGTATAGTGGTTTAAACGATGGTTTAAGAAAAGTTACATTGAGTACTTTAAGCTCAAAAATTGGTGGTGGCGGTGGAGGAGCAGGCGGAAGTCTGTTTGGATTTATCAATTTGTAAAAAACTTTTTATTATAAATAAAGAATAACACGAGTTAAGAAAGATAGATTATGGCTTTATTCACAAATGGATTAGCTGCTAATGTTGGAACAACAGAACAAACAATATACACAGCACCGACAGGTGCAACAGGTGTACATTTAGTTGTTGGCGCCATAGCTACAAACATTTTAGGTTCAGCCTGTCCAATTAACTTGAAAATGGAAAGAGGAGCAACTACAATTCATCTTGCTTACAATAGACGAGTACTTCCTAATGATACAGTAGATCTGTTAATGGGTACTAAAATAACATTAGAAGCAAATGATGTAGTAAAGATATCAGCTCCAGTAGATAATGCTTTTAGTGCAATTCTTACGATTACTGAGGAAGTCTTAGGATGAGTTATGGGCATGATAATCAAGGTGGTATATATGATGGTACTAGTTATAGTGATAAAACCTTTTATGGTTTTAAACTAGATGATAGTTCTGGTGATTGTTATGTTACAGTAATAAGATCTGATGATAGCACACCAATTGAATTGCCCACATGGGCAAATGCTGGATATATAGACTCAGCAGCTGAATCTGCAGGGATAAGCGCCCAGCCAGGAGAATATAAAAACTATTTGTTTTCGACCGATGCGATGACATTTAGATTTAACAACACAACCGGACATCTAGAAATGGTTGTCTTTTAATGAATTTGGAGTAATTATAAATGCCAACTATTATTGATCTAGGTAAATTACGATTCCAGTTTAAGGGAGCTTACAGCGCTGGTACTCAATACGAGTTAAACGATGTTGTAAAGTATGGTGCAAATTTATATGTTTACACTAATCCATTAAAATCAACTGGCAACACACCAAGCTCAGGATCCACTTATTGGGATCTGATGATCGAAGGATTTAAGTTTGAAGGAGTTTGGGATTCAGCAACAACTTATAATGTTGGAGATGGATTCTCATACGGTGGGAATGTATACGTAACATTAAAGAATAGTATTACAGGTTTCTATCCAACAGGTGGATCTGATTCTAACTATTCAACATTTATTGATGGTTTACAATTTGAATCAGATTATAGTCCAACAGCTGCCTATCAGAAGAATGATATTGTAGCTTATGGTGGTAAATCTTACATTGCTATAACAGATGAACCAGGCGGTATAGTTGGCAAAAGCCCGGTTGATGCTTCTTATTGGCGTACCTTTTCAGAAGGTCAAGAATTTAAAGGAACTTATAGTGGTGGTTCTTTTTACAAACCAGGTGATGTAGTACAACAAGGTGGTAATCTTTACATATCATCTGATAGTCATGGACCTGCAGACTCAGTTGGAACAGGAGGATGGTCACTATACTCAGAAGGTTTAACATTTAAAGATTCATATAATTCTGCCACACTATACTATGATAATGAAGTTGTGACTTTTGGTGGTGGTCTTTATGCTGCTCAAAGAGATAATGTAAAAGGTGTACAACCTGATTCTTCTAATACTCTTTGGTCTGCTCTAGCATTATCACAAACTTATAGAGGTGATTATTCACCAGGTACTCCTTATAATAAAGGAGACACTGTAACTTGGGGAGGTGCTTACTATTTAGCTACTAGTTCAGGTACTGCAAACTATCCTGAAACAAGTCCTCAGCAATGGACAAAGATGTCTTCAAGTATTCAGGTTAGAGGAGACTGGGCAGCTGGTACTCTTTATTACAAAGACGATGTAGTACAAAGAGGTGCATCAAATTATATTGCTAATGTAAGACATACAGCTGCTGGTACTTTTGATAGTGACTCAGCAAGTTGGAATGAATTCAATAGAGGCTCGAGATTTAGAGGCGTATATGATAGTGCTGCAATATATTTAAAAGATGATGTTGCTACATACAGTAACAGTTCGTATATTTTAGTTGCAGACTCTATTAATGCATCAGGAGACTTTACAGCTGAATTGACAGCTGGTAGTTGGGCTCTATATGCTGCAGGTGGATCATCAGTTCTTCCATCTCTATCTGGTGGAGCAGATGCTAAGAAGTTTCTAAGCTCACAAGATGGTACAACTTACGCTTGGGCTTATCCAGGTAAAACAGCTAATGTTTATTACGTTGCAACAGATGGAACAGATGATTCTGATCTAGGAACAACAATTGATGGTGCATGGAAAACAATTAAGTTTGCTATGGAAAATATTACAGGTCCAGCAACTGTATACATCAAAGAGGGAACCTATAGAGAAAATCTTCCTATAACTATTCCTCCAAACATTACTGTAAGAGGTGATGGACAAAGAAACACAATTGTATATCCAAATGCTGGTGATTCACAAGAAACAATGTTCTTTGTAAACACAGGAGATCTAATTGAAGATCTTATGTTTAAAGGACTAACAGGATTTGCATTAGATTCAGCTGGTGGTGAACCAGATAATATTGAAAAGGCTACAATTGGTGGTGTATACTTCAGATTAGATCCTAATGCAGTTATTACAAAATCACCTTATATTAAAGAATGTTCTGCATTCTCTTCTGGTGGTGTAGGAGCATTAGTAGATGGTGAATTGAACAACAATCCTGCAAACAATGGATCTATGGTCTTTCACACATATACACAAATTCACGATGGTGGAGCTGGCTTTGTTGTAAGACGTAATGGTAAAGCTGAAATAGTTTCTTGCTTTACATACTTCTGTGACTTTGGTATGACTTCAACTGGTGGAGCTAAAATTAGAGCACTAAACTGTAACAACTCATATGGTACATATGGAGTTATGTCAGAAGGTTTTGATAGTAGTGAAACTCCTTTGACTGGTGTTATTAGAGGTGCACAACTCAACTATGATGGTAATACATTATCATCTGGTGAATTCCAAGCTGGTAAATTTATAACAGGTATAGCTGATTCTGGTAATGTAACTCATATTACAAAAGCAAGTAATGGTGTTATCACTTCTCCTAATCATAACTTAACTACTGGTCAAAGAGTTCAGTTCTTAACTGGTAATATGTCACAAAGAAGTTCTGATAGTGCTGGTAATAGAGGTAGAGGTGCAGGTCACTCTCATAACAACAGAGGTGGATTATCACAAGGACCATCATGGGGATTCTTGTATGATAGTGCTTCCACATACATTGCAGAAGTTGTAGATGCTAATAGATATAAATTGTTTACTGACTCAGCAAGAACACAGGGTATAAACACATCCGCTGCTGGATTAGGATATGATAGTAATGTAGGTATAACAGATATTCTCAGACAAAACCCAATGAGATTGACTGTTAATGCTCAAAACTTCTTAAATGATTCATATACACAAGTTTCTATATCTGGTGTATCAGGTACAACTCAAGTTAACAACCAATGGTATGCAATTGACCAAACAGTTGGCAACTTCTTGTATATGAGACAATCAGAACACAACACTATTCGTGTACGAAGACAAGCTGATAGAAAAACATACTTTTCAGGTACATTAGGTGGTACTGCATATACATTTGGTGGATCTGCGGTAACATCCTTCAATATGTACAAAGGTAGTAGATATCAATTTGTAATTGATAGTGCTAACGCAATTGCTGGAACGGATGCTAATACTGCTGGAGCAAATGGTGGTAGATTAGTATTTGGTCAAGGTCCTAACAGTGGATCATGGACTAATGGATCCGGACCAGCTGATTTTGTAGCCGGTGTATCTGTTGCATCGCCAATGGATCCAAGTACAACAAGAATTTATAACAACAGATTATCACACTCAACAGATAGTGCAGGAGCTGGAGTTGCAGTAGATAGTGCTTCTCAAGGATTGATTGTATACACTGGTAATACTCCAGTTGGAACCACATACATGATGTTTGATAGTGCAGATAGTGCAGCTCAAAACGTAATGACAGTTACAATGGCAACGCCTCCAACTGTAGATGCATCATCTTATACAGTTTATAGTACTGGTGGTACAGTATTCTTTAAAGATTCAGGTGAAAACTTTGATTCTGCAAAATGGACAAGTATTGCACCTCAAGGTTATGTTGTAAACAGTCAGGTTTCTCAAGATAAGATTTATGTAACCGATATAGTACATCCTGGATTTAAAGATGGTCAATTAATTAGAGATAGTGGTGGTGTAACAACTGCTAAGTTAATTAATAGTAATCACCAGACAGGACAAAAAGGTTTTATAGTAGCTCTAACAGGTCTTGCTTATGAACCAAAACCAGGTATCTCATTAACATTTACAGGAGATAGTGCAGGTAAATCTTTTGTTGTACAAACTGTATCGGGTTGGGAATCAGCAGAAGGTAATGTGCTTTTAACTCTAGCACAAGAGAAAATTAATCCTTCTGATTCTGGTACAGCTGGTCAACTTAGATATCATTATTCACAAGTTCGTATGACTGGTCACGATTTCTTGAGTATAGGTACAGGTGGTGTCACAACTACTAACTATCCTGGTCAACCAAACCAGAATCCTATACAAGGTAATGAAGTAGTTGAAAAAGCTCCAGGTCGAGTTTACTACATTACTACTGACCAAGATGGTAACTTTAGAGTTGGTAACTACTTTAGAATTGATCAGGCAACTGGACGAGCTACTTTGGATGCAAGTGCGTTTGACCTTTCTGGTTTGACTAGCTTGAAACTAGGTTCAATTGGTGCTCAAATAGGTGAACAGATTAACGAGTTCTCATCTGATGGAACTATGTCAGGAAATAGTAATACAGCTGTTCCAACAGAAGCTGCTGTTAGAACTTATGTAGAAACTGCAACTGGTGATGTGGCATCTAAAGGAATATTTACAGGTTCATATGATTCTGGAGCGTCTACTTACTACACTGACAGTGGGGACATTCATTATCATCTTGGATTCTTAGACTCAACTAGAGACTCTGGTGGACCTCTTGTGAAAGCCTATAATGTTGGTGGTCATTCAATATCTAACATTGTATATGATTCAGTAGGAATAATACAATCATTTACTGAATCAATTACAATAGGTACTATGACAAAAACTCAAAATGTAGCTGTAGCATACGATAGTAATGCTGGAGTAAAAACAATAACCGTAAGCTAATTTATGTATAAATAAGATTGAATTAGGAGTAATTAAATGGCAGTTGATATTTTATCAGTTAATGCTTTACACAGAAAGACGGCAAATAACCGTAAAGAGCGAAAAGTACAATTAGCTCTTCGTGACTCTGCCATAGCAGCTCATGCTCAAACAGGTCAATACATTGATAGTTGGAATACAGTTATTCAAGGACTGGATTCTGATATAACCAATTTTACAGTAGACACATCCACTTATGATTGTTTCCACGCAGCATGGAATTCTAACGATCATTATGATTATGGTCATTTTGCTGCAATGAGATATGGTATAAAAAGACTTTGTCACTTTGGATCAATAACAGGACACTTTGGTGTTTATAATGATGGAGGCAGTTGGGGTGTTTGTGGATCCAACTGTACATTTACTGTTCCTGCTGGTGTATCAAGAATGCATGTAGTTGGAACGGCACCAGGTGGTCCAAGTAAAATGGTAAATTGCTGTGGTAATACTAATATGGGACCATATGGTTCATTTTTAGCTGCTACATTCTGCGTTACACCAGGAGAAATTTATTGTTTCTGTGCAGGTTGTGCATGTTGTTGTCAACCATACTGTTGTGGTTACGATCTCTATACAAGTTGTCCAAGTACTATGTGTAAGCATAATAACTATATGGCTATATGTTTAAGATCACCTAACCCATATGCTTGTGTTGAAATGAAAAACCGTGGTTGGGGTAGAGTTATGAGAGATCAGCCAGGCTGTGCAGGAAGTGCCAATTATGTTGGAAACCTATGTTACAGTTCCTGTGGTAATTGTCCTGGAGGTTGTTGTTGTATCAATATGTGGTGGATGACCTATTGTATGTGTGGTCAATGTGGAACCTCAGTATGTCAAGATGGTAACAACTGGGGATGTATGCTATATGGTTGTGAGCAATCACAATACGGTAATAGATGCTTATCAGGTTGGGATTTCCAAAGAGACTTATATGGATACAATGGAAATTGTGCATGTTCAAACCAAGTGGCTGATTGTTGTCAAGCAGTTCATATCTGCAGTACGTTTAGGAACTCATTAGTACCAAATTCATGCTTTCCATGGTATGGAGGATGGACAGGAGGTTGGACATGTAATAACTGTATAGCAAACTATGCTCCTAATCATCCTTATGCATTGGCGGTTGGACTAACCACAGCTGACATTTCATGTAATATGTGCTGGACAAACCATTGCTGTGGTTATTATTATAGAGCTGAATGTCAAATCAGATGTTTTCCAGGATATGGTGGATCACCTGCATTAGCATGTGGTGGGTATAATAACATATACAGTGATCCTGGTCGTAGAGGAGCATGGTGTGTACAATATTGTTAATATAAATATGAATAAGTTAGGAGAATAATAAATGGCAACTTATGAATTCACATATAAAGTGCCCGATCAGGTTTATGTAGATTCATGGGCCGAAGGGAAAACTGCAACCGCAAAGGTAAAGTTAGATGATCCTGTCATAACAGCTTTTGTCGATACCTTTGAACAACCAGCAAGAATAGTTGGATCTACTCTTGAAGATGGTATTGATAGCGAAGGTGCTTTTAGATTATCCAGAGGAGAAACTCCTGGAGCCTTATATGGAGAGGTTACTCAGTGCCGATCAATTACAATCGATGCCTCTAAAGGTGATAAAGAAGCAATGGCTGCATGGCTATGTAAACGACAAATCAGTGGTGCAATGGATTCAGATGAATTTCCCAATCCTGAGTATGCAGAAGCAGATGTACCGGTTCTATCAGGTAGTAAAAAATTTCAAGAACTTCAAAATCCAATGCCAAGTGATTATTGGGAGATGGTTGCCGGAGCGGGTGCTGATGTAGATTCTGTAAATTTTAGATTCATATCTAAATCAGATTTGACAACTGGAGAGACTGCAACCTTTCAAAGAAGGGAAGAAGTAAAATTCTATTACGACAAGTATGATCTAGGCCCAGCTGGAGAATCAGATGCAAAGGCTTTCTTAACAGCTTGTGATGAATTTTTAGCAAAATTTAAACCAGTTAAACCTTGGATGGATGATGGAACATTTTTAGATAATGAAGAACTCAAACCCTTAAAAATACCTTATTCTGTTTCTCAAGCTGTAAAAGCAGTAAGAGAAGATAATGATGCCATGGTAGAAACGGCTATTGGAAATCAAATGGCAAGATTAAATGCTACTAATGGAGTAGATAATGTTGGAATGGAAACAACTATAGATCCTATGACAATGGCTGAATATATCAAACGTAATGGAGGTTTGGGTAAGGAAACTACTGATCACTATGATATAGGTGTTACTTACAAATTTTATACTGATTTATAATAGAGGAATAAAACATGGCAGACCCATTACTTTATAACGCTTTAGATGCGTATCTATATTCTGATACACAATTAGCTGCGGCTACATCTCAAGCGAATACACAAGAGAGTATCCGTGCTGCAGGTGTGCCATTACTTCAATGTTGTATATGTTGCGCATGTTTGTGTCAATCGGTACTAGACGCCTGTGCGTCTGGTGGTGGACCTGGAGGTTCACAAGAAATCATTGATCAATATTCAACATTGTGGGCATGTTATGATCAATTGTTTGATAATCACAATCAAACTGGCTGGACAACTTGTTGCTATATGTGGCCGGGTTGTATGGGTCAATGTAGTGCAAATGGAGTAATGTGTTGTCAGATTACAGTGCCAGCAAATGTTAACTGTATACAGATTGATATGTGGGCTGCTGGTGGTAATAGTTGGGGTGCCAATTGTTGTGGAGGTTCACATTTTGGACACACTGGTGGTTTTGTATCCATAGTTATGCCAACTTGCTCAGGCTGGAATTATACTCTTTGTGCTGGTTGCGCATTATGTTGTTGGATTGGTCAATATTCATCTGTAGGACAATGGTGGGGAGCACCTCCTGGTAGACATTCATGTATGAATGGATGTAACATGCAAGCATATGCTCGAGGAGGTCCACAAGAATTACAAAGAAGAATGTGGACAAACACCGTTACTTATGGAAGACGGCCAAACCAATGTTTTGGTCATAAGTGTCAAGGTTCAGGCCAATGTTGGTGTAATGCTGGATACTTTTGTTATGATAACAGTTGTGCTAGTTGTGGTTGGAATCCACACGGTGCAGCTATGGGTACAGAAACTTTCCTTTGTTATCAGCAACCAAACTCTATTACAACTGGTCACTCACCAGCTAAAGACACAGCAGAAGCATTTAGTGTTCCTGGTCATACAACAAGATTTTGTTGGGATACAAACTTCTACGGTAAAATGGAAGCTCCAAGACCTCCAAGATTTACTCAGGAATGTCCTTGTTACTGTTTTTGTTTTACTTCAGAAACTTGTAAAGGTGGTTGTGTCTGCGCCTTTAACAGTCCTGGTAACTGCTGTTTCTTGCCAAATCCTGGAATGGGTGGTTATCCAACAAAAGTACAAAGTGGTGGTTGTATATGTGGTGACATGGGTAGAGGTGGTGCATTTAGAGTTATCTACAAAACTTGTAGCTAATGCTTGACCCTGATCATACATATCGTAAGAGAGTATTAAAATAGCTGTTTACATTTTTATTTGAATACTATATAATTAGATTGTTATAATTATTGAATTGAGGTTTATTTTATGGATAAAGCTATCTTTATCAACGGCGGGGCGGGTCGTGTCCTTGCTGCTATTCCAGTTCTCGAAAAATATGTAGAAAAGAATCCTGGTGCTATTATTGTATCAGAGGCTTGGCCAGAATTATATCTAGCCTCGCCTCCTTTGCGTGAAGTATCCTATGTGATGAATACAAAAGGATTGTTTACAGATAAGTTATTAAATCGCAAAATTGTTAGTTTAGAACCTTATAGGGTAAATGAATATTATAATCAAAAATGTAACCTTACTCAAGCATTTGATATAGAACTTAATCAACTTTCTGAAGTTCCAGAGCATACTCCTTTAAAACTTGACTTATCTAAACAAACACAAGTGTTTGGATATTCTTACGTAGAAGAAATGAAAAAACTAAAAGGTAAGGATAAAGCTATTGTTTATCAACCTTTTGGATCTACTGCTCAAGTTCAAGGAAGATTTATTATTGACTCAAGTGGTAGAAGTTTTGAGCTTAAAGATGTATTGCGAACAATAGAAGAACTCAATAAAGAAGCTGTGGTTATTATGATGTCATCTCTTTTTATACCTACAGATAAAGATTTAGGATTTGTTGGACCAAATCCTCAAGAACCATTTGATCTACTGCAATGGGCAGGAATTATTAATGCAGCCGATCATGTACTTGCTTGTGATTCAGTTGCACAGCATTTAGCTGCTGGAATAAATAAATCAGCGACAGTAGTGATTGGTGCAACGTTCCCAGAAAATATATCATATCCTGATAATCCAAATTTTCATATTATGGATTTAGGTAAAGGTAGACGTAAATATAGTCCTCTCAGAATACTTCAAGAAGCTGCATATGATCTTAACAATGAAGATCTTATGATAATGTCGGATAAACAATTTAAAGACATGATTGATCATGTAAAAAAGGAAATAAAATAATGTTCAGAACTGGTTATGTTTTAGGTATTACTCGTGGTCACAATGGTAGTGTTTGTTTACTCTATAATGGTGACATAGTATTTCATGTAGAAGAAGAACGATTTACACGTATGAAGTATGATTCAGCTCCTTTTGCTGGCATGAAAAAAGTATTGGATTACACACCAAAGATTGATTATGCTGTAATAGCTCACACACAACCATTAGATATGCTTAAAGGTTCTATTGATTATACAGGAGAAGATCCATACACTAGTGTTCTTAGGAAACTTGGATTGATTGGCCATGAACCTGAGGTAGAAAAATTAGATGGTACAAGAGGTCATCCTCAAGTCATCGATGTTTCAGATGTTCACCATAAACTTCATGCAGCTGCAGCATTTTACAGATCTGGTTTTGATCATGCTACAGCTGTTATTATTGATGGAGCTGGTACATTTAAAACTATGGAGTCTTCTGCTTTTCACACAAGTGGGCAACCTACTTCATTAATGACTTATGAAACAGAGTCTATAATTGATTGTAAGTATCCTGCTTTTTTTAGAAATGTTGGGAAACACGCTGGTGTTCGAGATCCCATTATGAGTATGGCTATGAACTCTATAATGCCTACAAACCAATACGTTGATCAAGATGAGGAAGAATCATATTTACAAATAGTTTCAGATCGAGCAGGAATTGTAAAGTGTTATGAAGCAATTACTAACTATTGTGGGTTTGCTGAAATAGAAGCTGGTAAGACTATGGGTCTAGCACCATATGGTAAAAAAGTAGAAGACAACCCTTGGTTCATACCAGAATTAGATGGTGGTGTTTATCTTTCTAATAGAAATGTTTTTGCACCCTCTTATCCAAATTCATCCTTTTTTAATCAGCAGTTCACTCCTGAATTTGCTGAGTTGCCAGAAGAGGGACAGACACAGAAAGATTTTGCTAAACTGGAATCAAGACAAAATGCAGCTTGGAAAATACAAGAAGAAAGTCAAAAAGCTGCTGCTTGGTGGATTAGAAGAGCTTATGAAATAACTGGTAATAAAAACATAGTAGTTTCAGGAGGGTATGGTTTAAACTGTGTTGCTAATTACTATTATTTGGAAGAGTTAAAAGACCTAGATTTAAATATCTATGTTGAACCTATTTCTTCTGATGCAGGAACTTGCATTGGTGCAGCTATGATGTTTTATAAGCATACAGCACAATGTGATAAAAAAGTACCATCATCACGATTGTATCTTGGACCTAAACATGATATAAGTGTAGATGATATTACAGAGAGATATGAACATGATCCTTCTGTAGTAATCCAAGAAAATGTAACATATGAAGATGTTATTAATCTTATTACTAAAAAGAATATTGTTGCTGTATTTCAAGGACGTTCAGAATCAGGACCTAGAGCACTTGGTAATCGTAGTTTAATTTTTGATCCAAGATATGAAGATGGAAAAGATTTTGTTAATAAAATAAAACGCAGAGAATGGTTTAGACCATTTGCAGGTTCTATTTTGTTAGAAGATGCACACGACTGGTTTGATCTTCGTGGTATGAAAGATTCTCCTGATATGATGTATGCAGTAAACTGTAAAGAAGGAATAGCAGAAAAGATTCCATCTATAATACACGTAGATGGTACTTGTCGTATTCAAACTGTTACAGAGGAAGACAACTATCATTACTATCATCTTATCAAAACTTTCAAAGAAAAAGAAGGTTGCCCGATAGTGTTTAACACTAGTTTTAATCTAGGTGGAGATCCATTAGTAGAAACTTTGGATGATGCTGTGAAGACATTACAAAAGTCAATGTTAGAACACTTGTATTTACCAGAACTAGGAATTCTGTTGAAAATAGAAAATTTTGATACGGATATAGTTGATCCTGGTGAAATGTCAGAACAAAGTACAAAACATAATGGTGAATTACCATTAGCTACTCAGAGTTTATACTCTGATTTCTCAACTAAAGATTAAGCTTTTCTACTTTTACCCATTCCATTGAGATCACCAAAGATGTTTGTGGAATAAGCGTTAGCATCAACAAGATGTTCTGGCATGGTAAAGTCTTCTTTATCAATCTCAAGTAGTTTCATTAAGCGTGAGTTGTCACATTTAGTACTATATTGATAGGAACCTATATGTTTTTCAGGGAAAGGAACTGTTTCTATTTCTTGAGGACGATAAAAAGGATCATTGACTATTGCTTTACCTATGTCCATAAACGAACGTTGTTGTCCTGTTCCTGTATCAAATATACCAGACTCTTCAACATAAATCATTTTTAACATTATATCAACAACATCCTCAACATGAATGAAATCTCGGTAAATGTTTTCAGAACCTTCAAATAGTTGTACTTTTTCTTCTCTGTAAAACTTAGTAAATAAACTAGCTTGATCACCTTTATGTTTTTCGTCCATAGGTTTTCCCCAAACATTAAACAATCTAAATCCTTGAACTTTCATTGGCCATGCTTTAGCTTCTAAATTCTTTTCTACTAATCGATCAAATAGATACTTTGTCCAAGCATATCCATTAAGAGGTTCAATTGACTCACCATTTGTATTTCCATAAACAGATGCAGAAGAGCAATATTGTATATCTACTTTAGCTTGACTACATGCCATAAATAATTGACAACTAAAGTCGTGATTAAACGTCATTAATTTTTCTATATCTTTTTCTGTTGTGTCGGATATGGCTCCAAAATGCATAACCAAATTTTGTTCCGATACATCTGGAAAACCTGAACCTTCAGAAAAATCAAACCCTATAACTTCGTGACCTAGGTCTTTTAATCTAGTATACATCCTACTACCAATAAAACCTTTATGTCCAGTTATTAATACTTTCACTGCATTTCTCCCAATCTTGTTCATTAATAACATACGTACCATTGTGTCCAACGGATATGCCTGCTAATTTATTTGCTATAATAGTTGACTGTGATATATTTAGTCCTTTGTTTAAAGACAATGCTAAACCAGCCACAAACGTATCACCAGCGCCTGTGACATCATATACCTCTTGCTGAGTCGCCTCATAGTGTTCAATGCTGTCTCCTATCAGTAGTACTCCTTCTGAACCTAATGTAACTATCAGATATGTTAATTGCAAATGATCTCTAGTAAGAGTAGCTTTTGTAATTAATTCTTTTGCACTTTTCCATGGACCAACATATGACTCAAACTCTTTCTTATTAGGAGTACAAACATATGCACCCTTGTAGTTGTCTAAGGATAGTTTTGGATCTACAATTATCTTAGCTTTTGTTTTGCTAATAAAAGAACTAGGATCTTTAATTGTACCTTTATTGTAATCAGATAATATAACAATGTCTTTTTTATCTAACTTAGTTTCCTGCCAAACTTGATTTTCAAGTTCATCACTTTTAATCCAATCTTCATCATCTACTCGAGACATATAATGACCTTCAGATAGTATTCTTATCTTCAAAGGTACTTTAGGTATATCAAAAACTATTGGAGGATTTGGTTCAAACATAGGTAAAAGTTCAAATGCTTTTTGATCCGCATAGGTAATAAAATTTAGATCAAAAGGATCTACACCACGAATGTTCATATATACATTACCAGCACCACCTAGTTGACATTTTTTTTCTTTTAAAGATACAATAGGTACAGGAGCTTCAGGAGATATTCTTGTTGTTTCTCCATGCCAATATTCATCTATGATCAAATCACCAACTAAATGTATCATATAAATATTCCATATTGAAAAGAGGTTATCATGCTATTATTTATTATAGGTTATTTAATAATGTTTTTCAACGAAGGATTTGTGATTATGCGTCACGTACATCCTTGGTTTGCAGAAAAAAGAAAACTTCTACATAAAAAATTTGGTGAGAAAAAAGTAAAACGGATCCATGGTTTAACAGACTGGACGTGGATTATTCTTATTGGTTTAGGAATATATATTGACATAAACAATTGGATGTTATATACAATTTTAGTTTTTACTTTTTGGTTCATAGTAGGAGTAGGTGTTTATCTACCAATGCTGATAAAAAAATTTAGAATTGATTACGGAGACCGTGCATGACATTACGCGATCTTATTCAAGATGCACATACAGACGCAGAAAATAGTCCTTTTGCTAAACTTTTAATGTCTGGTAAAATCACAGAACACCAATATGCTAATTACTTATATCAACAAGAAGGTGCTTATCATGCTCTTGAAAATAGAGCTAATGATTTAAACCTACTAGATGATATTCCTGATATAAAAAGAGCGCTGAAAATAACAGCTGATTATATGAATCTTCAAGTTGTAGATAACTTTGAATTATTTCCTAGTGTGCGAGAGTATATTACATATGTTGCTAAATTAGATGAAGATCAATGTTGGGCTCATATCTATGTAAGACATTTTGGAGATATGTATGGAGGTACTCACATACAACACATGGTTCCAGGTCCAACAAAACTTATGTATCAATTTGAGACAAAAGGTAAAAATATAAAATACGTAAGAGACAAATTAAAACCTGAAATGGAACATGAAGCTAAGCAAGTATTCAAATATGCTATTACATTGTTCAAGGAGTTAGAAAATTACTATGGTATGGAATAAGTTAATTGATACTTCTGAAAAAATGAGATATGAACTTGAAGAAATATCTCATGTTGAACATGAACATGATTTTCCATGGCCAGCTCTATCTTATTACAATCCTAACTTATTTCGTAGAGCTGATTTAGATATTATTGATGCAAGAGAAGAACGGAAACTATGGATGATGCATCTTGTTGTTTATCCTCATCTAAATGATCCTGCACCAATATATGGCTTTGATGTCATTGCAGGACCAAAGAAAGTAACAGGTGCGTTCCATGACTTCAGTCCAGTTGATCCAAACCATTTTATGATGACAGAATTTCATAAAAGAGCTGCTGAGTTTATTCCATCTAAGAAAAGAGAACTACCTGAATGGGCTAGAAACATCTTTAGTGGCTCTATGATATCAGCTGGTAATGTAAGAGATGGAAATGAATTACAAGAACTTCTAGATCTATGTCTTTCTAATCTTCAGTATCATTTAAAGAATATTGGTGGATCTACTGATAAAGATTATACTAAGGAACATAACTGGTATGCAATAAATCAAAAAAAGAATCCTCATACTCCAAGAGTTATGGAGAACATGGGAGTAGAACCAGATGAAGTTAGAAGATATATTGATACTTGTCTATTCCCAGAAGTTACTTGAGAGCACTTGCAAACTCTAATAATGAATCATAAACCTTAGTTTTTTTCTTTAGATCTTTATTTGAAAAGGTATTAAGTTTTTCTAATGTTTCCGGGTTTTTTATAAGTATTGGTCTTGCTCCTACTTTGTCTGCAGCTTTTAAATCATTTATTGTTCTACCAACATACCAACCTTTTTTCCAATCTGCTCCTACAACTTCATTGGCAGCCCGTTTAAACATTCCTGTAGATGGTTTTACAAAATGATCAGACTTGTCAGCACTAATAGAATAATAAGCACTATCAATCGTTAAAATACCATGATTACCAAAAATATTCATAAGTGAAGCCATCTCTGCATCAACTTGAGATTGTTGTCTTCCTCTTTCATCACTTATGAGAACTAACTTATAAAGTTTCATTCTAATCATTTTTATTGCATTTAGAGCTCCATCTATCATTTCTAAACCACCTGATGTTATTATACCATTTTTTTCTATACCAATAATTGGTTTGGAAAAATTAGTTGGCCATGGCTCAGCTTGTTGTGGAGGCATTATTGGTTGTTGTTGAGGTTGTGGTTTATTTCCACAACAACCTTCTTGTTGAATAACTTTTTGTGGATTAAAGTTAGGAACCGCATTATCTAACATATCAATCATTATAAATTCCTCAAATAAGCTAAGACACAAGTTTCTGCAGAACCTGCGTCTCCTGGATTAGGTGGGTAGTATACTTGATCCCACTTTTTATTTAGTTTATCTCTAACACCTCTATTGAAAGCACATCCACCAGATAAAACAAGATTAGTACTTGGAAGTTTAGACGATGCATAATCTGATATCTTCATAACAAGATCTTCAAAAACTTGTTGAGCTGCTGGTGCTATTTCTTCTGGTGTAAATGTTGGTCTCCACCAACCTATACCTCTATGCATGTTTGTAGTAAACATTGGTTTCCATTTATGAGGTATTATAAGATCGTCCTCTATAGCTTTTTTAACAATAGGATCAACGTAACCTTTCCATTGATCTATCTTAGCTTCATCTTTTTGAGGAACAAGTCCACATCTTTTTGTCATGGAAGAGTAGAACAGACCTAAGCTATCAGGGTAACGAGTGCTATATTTCTTCTTCAGAGTATCGCCTTGTGCTTGCCATATAGTAGTTGTGTCCCACTCTCCAATACTATCTATAACAATTACAGTTGCATCTGTAAACCAACTATTGTAATAATGAGCAGCATGTGCTAAGTGATGACTAACATATTTGATAGGAGCAGATATACCTAATTTTTTTATATACTTTTTCACTCTATTTCTAGAAAAAGGTTTTGGTTGACCTGCATAAAGTTGTCTTGTAGCTTTTCTGAAAGGGTGTTCATACCACACAATAAGATCAGGACCTGCCATGTTAGTATGACAAGCCTTGGCTACAAGTTCATCACTATGTACTCTATCCTGACTAGTGTACATTTTTTGAAGTTTCATATCTTTGAATACAGCAATAGACGCGTCGTGACTATTACCAACCATACCCCAGATTATCATTTTTGACTATCGCCTTTTGCAACTCTGTAATTATCTTCTACAGAGTCAGGTGTCGATACTTCTACTATTGTACCTTGTTCTACACAAATGACTTGATGAGGGACACAAGGTTCAATTCTCATAGTATCCATTTGTTTCATTCTTCTTTTTGATATAGATGCATCTTTAGTATCAATTGTTAGTATATCAAATTCTCCATTCAACACTAACCACGATTCATCTTTTTCTTTATGAAAGTGCATGCTGAACATTGCACCTTTGTTAAAGTTTAAGAGTTTACCACAATATTTATCATTTGTAGCCCAAATGAATTCAGAGCCCCAACCTTTCTCAACAAAGCCACTTAACTGTGTCATTATTCATTCTCCTCAATGTTTCAGTAGTTGAAAATCCTTGTAGTGTAGGAATAATAACTACTTTAGCTAAATCATTACCAACAACATCTTCAACTTCATAATCACCACCTTTTGTAATATATGTTGGCTCAATCTTTTTAATAAGATTATAAGGTGTGTCTTCATTAAATATAATTACTTGATCAACGCAATACAACGATTCAAGTACATATTTCCTATCATCTTGATGATTAACAGGTCTTTCTGATCCTTTCAGTCTTTTTACACTTTCATCTGAGTTCAAACCAACTACTAACATATCTCCAAGTAGTTTTGATTTATTAAGATATTCTACATGACCTCTATGTAGAATATCAAAGCATCCATTTGTAAATATAATTTTCATATAAATACCAGTAAATTATCTAAAGGGTATGACATGGCAGCTCCAAATAGTAGACAAACATTGATAGATCATTGCCTTAGAAGATTAGGTGATCCGGTTATAGAAATCAACATTGACCCAGATCAAATGGAAGACCGGGTTGATGATGCATTACAATTATACCAAGAATTTCATTCAGATGCAACAATAAAAACATATTTAAAACATCAGGTAACTCAAACTGATATTGATAATAAGTATATAGATATTTCTTCGAATATTATTTTTATTGCTAGACTTTTTCCATTAACTAATACTTTCAACTCATCTAGAAACTTCTTTGATATCAAATATCAAATGATGTTAAATGATATTGCTGACCTTCAAAACTTCGCAGGAGATCTTGCTTACTACGAACAACTTCAACAATATTTATCTCTGTTGTCAATGAAGCTGAACGGAGTACCACAAGTTACTTTTGCACGTAGGCAAAATAGGTTATACATACACGGAGACTTTGAAGAAGGTGATATTAAGGTTGGAGACTTTTTAGTAGCAGAAGTTTATCAAATAGTAGATCCAAGTACACATACTTCAGTGTTTGATGATATGTTTATAAAAGAATATACAACAGCTTTGTTTAAGCAACAATGGGGTTCTAATTTATTAAAGTTTGAAGGTATGCAACTTCCTGGAGGTGTAGTACTAAATGGAAGACAAATATTTGAAGACGGGACTGCAGATATAGAAAGACTAAGAGAAAATTTAAGACTTGAGCAAGAATTACCACCAGATTTCTTTGTAGGATAATATGGCACGTAACATATACTTTTCTGATAAAGTACGATCAGAACAAAACCTCTATGAGAGTATAATCATAGAATCATTAAAATTGTATGGACAAGATGTCTATTACTTACCAAGAACTTTGGTAGCAGAAGATCGTATACTTGGAGAAGATGTTCCATCGACCTTTGACAATTCTTATAAGATAGAAATGTATATTGAAAATTCGGAGGGCTTCGATGGAGAAGGCGATCTATTCACTAAGTTTGGAGTTGAGATACGCGATGAAGCAACTTTTGTTGTGTCTCGCAGACGTTGGAATAGTACAGTTAGTGCAGTCAATAACCAAATTACAGGAGTACGACCAAGAGAAGGAGATCTAATATATTTACCTTTGTCCAACAGTCTCTTTGAAATAACTCATGTAGAACATGAACAACCTTTTTATCAGTTAGCTAATTTACCAACTTTTAAAATGAGATGTAACTTATTTGAGTACTCAGGTGAAGATCTTGATACTGGTATAGATACAATTGATGGTATTGAAAGATCAGATGCATACACATTTGAACTTGGATTATCTGGAGTTTCTGGTAATTTTACAATTGGAGAAACAGTTCAACAAACTTTGGCTTCAGGTGTAGTTATTCATGGTGAAGTTGTAAACTGGGTAGATTCAAGTGATACACTTTCACTAGTTCATGTAGGTAATAATGATAGTGATAGATCTTTCCACATACCAGTAACAGGTCTATCTGTTACCGGAGTAAGTTCTACAGCTACAGCTACAGTATCCTCAGTTAATGAATTGTTACTTGGTAGTGATAATGAACAGAATACAGATTTTGGAGGAGACTTCTTAGACTTCTCAGAAAGTAATCCATTTGGAGATCCTACATAATGTTTGGTACATATTTTTATCACGAAAGAATTCGAAAAGCAGTTGCTTCTTTTGGAGCTTTGTTTAATGACATATATGTCCTAAGAAAGAATAGTAGTGGACATACAATAAGTACAATGAAAGTTCCATTGTCTTATGGACCCAGAGCAAAGTTTTTAGATAGGATTAGAGAGCAAGCTGACTTAACAACTGATACCAAAGTTGCAATAAAACTTCCAAGAATGGCTTTTGAGATAACTAACATTTCTTATGATCCAGCTAGACAGCTTCCAAAAGTAAATAATTTCAACAAAGCTATAGAAGGAACTGTTCTCAATAGAAATAAAATTTTTGCTGGAGTGCCATATATTATTAGTTTTCAACTTAGTGTATTTGCTAAACAACAAGACGATGCTTTACAGGTTGTTGAACAAGTTATTCCATTTTTCAATCCACAGTATAACTTAACCATCAAACCGTTTAAATTATATAATGATATAAAGCAGGATGTACCAGTTACTCTTACTGGAGTAGTAATGGCTGATGATTATGAAGGTCCTTTAGAAGCTAGTAGAAGAACAATAATATACACACTTGATTTTGATATGCAAGTATATTTCCATGGTCCATTCTCTTCATCTGGTATTATTAGAAAAGTAGATGCAAGATTATTTGATGCTAATGTTGGGTTAGGATTGGGAACAGACTCAGATGTTCCATTAGAAAGAATAACTACTACACCTACTCCAATAGGAGTTGGTCCTGATAGTGATTTTGGATTTTCAACTACTATTGTTGGAATAGATAGTGCAGAAGGATAAATTATGAATGACTCAGATACAGCAAGTAATGATTTTGAATATGCAAGAAGAGTTAAGCACGATCTTCTCTTAAAAGGTTCTGAAGCATTAGACGATATGATGGAGGTTGCAAGATCTACTGAACATCCTCGTGCTTATGAAGTATTATCCAATATGATGAAAAATGTTGGAGATGTAAGTGACTCACTTTTAGATCTTCATAAGAAGAAAAAAGATCTTAAAAAGAAAGAAGAACAAGCTGCATTACCTGGAACTACTAATAATAATGTTTTTGTAGGATCAACTACTGATCTACAAAGAATGCTTCGAAATGATCCAATAGATGTTACACCCAAAGACTGATACTTACTTAGGTAACATAAATGTAAAACGTGATGGTGTAACTCATAACTTTACCCAAAATGAATTACAAGAATATGCTAAATGTATGAACGACCCTTCATACTTTGCAAGTAACTATTGTAAAATTATATCCTTAGATCAAGGTCTAGTACCTTTTGTATTGTATGATTACCAAGAAAAAATGTTTGATACATTTACAAAAAATAGATTTACAATAGTTCTAGCTTGTCGTCAATCAGGTAAGTCAGTAAGTTCTGTTGCCTATCTTCTTTGGTTTGCTATATTCAATCCTGAAAAGACTGTTGCTATACTTGCTAATAAAGGTGCTACAGCTGGAGAAATGTTGCAACGTATTACATTAATGTTAGAAAATTTACCATTCTTTCTTCAACCAGGATGTAGAGCTCTTAATAAAAGAAGCATTGACTTTTCTAATAATTCTCGTATAATATCAGCAGCTACTTCTGGTAGCTCTATTCGTGGATTATCTATTAACCTTTTATATCTTGATGAGTTTGCGTTTGTAGAAAGAGCTGGTGAATTTTATGCTTCAACATATCCTGTGATATCATCAGGTAAAGATACCAAAGTTATTATTACTTCTACCGCTAATGGTATTGGTAATGTTTATCATAAGATATGGGAAGGTGCTGTACAAGGAGTAAATGAATATACTCCATTTAGAGTTGATTGGTGGGATGTTCCAGGAAGAGATGAAGAATGGAAAAATCAAACAATCAAAAATACTTCTCAGTTACAATTTGATCAAGAGTTTGGGAATACATTTTTTGGTACTGGCGACACATTAATAAATGCTGATACCTTACTCAACTTAAAAGCTGAGCATCCTTCTAGGATACTAGAAGATAATTCATTATATGTTTATCAAGACACAATCAAAGAACATAGTTATATTATGACGGTTGACGTCTCGAAAGGAAGGGGACAGGATTTTAGTACGTTTAACGTGATCGATATTAGCGAAAGACCTTTTAAGCAGGTTGCTGTGTATCGCAATAATATTATCTCTCCAATACTCTTCCCTAACATTATTTATAAATATGCAAAAGTCTACAATGATGCGTATGTTATAATTGAAGCAAATGATCAAGGTGGTGTAGTATGTAATGGATTATATTATGACTTTGAATATGAAAACATGCATATACAATCTGCTATAAAATCTAATGCTCTTGGTATAGAGATGAATAGAAAAGTAAAACGACTTGGTTGTTCTGCTATAAAAGATATATTAGAAACTAACAAGATAAAAATAGTAGATGAAAATACTATTATGGAAATATCTACATTTGTAGCTAAAGGACAATCATTTGAAGCCTCTGAAGGTAATCACGATGATCTAATGATGAACTTAGTATTGTTTGGATATTTTGCTACAAGTAATTATTTTGGAGATATGACTAACATTAATTTAAAAGAAATGATGTTTGAAAGAAGAATGAAAGAAATAGAAGATGATGTAGTTCCATTTGGATTTACTGATGATGGACTAGAAGATACAGAGAAGGATTTAGGACTTGGACAGCCTTGGGCCATCGAATATGCCTCAGATATATAATTTTATAAATAGAAACAAGTGAATTTATCCGTATTATGTTAGGCATATAATTTTAGTTTCGAGAGGAAAAAAACATGGCTTTTTCAGAATCTCCAGCAATTACCGTCAAAGAGATAGACGCAACAGGTGTCGTACCTAATGTTTCTTCCTCCACAGGTGGCTTTGTTGGTCAATTTAGATGGGGTCCACTCGAACAAGCTACTCTGGTTTCTAACGAAGCTGATCTTGTAGAGAAGTTTGCGAGTCCGAATCCCACAAACTCAGTTGATTTTCATTCAGCTGCGTACTTTTTAAAATATACTAATGCTCTTCAAGTGGTCAGAGGAGGCGATGCTAGTACAGTAAACGCTTTTAATGAAGACTCAGTATCAGGTACAACAATACAAATTAAATCCGATGATAACTTTGAAAATCAAAGATCTACTTTGGATGCAGCTAAGCACACATTTGCAGCTCGTTGGCCTGGAGCAATAGGAAACAGTTTAGCTGTCCAAATTTGTACACAGTCAGGTAATTCTGATTCTGCATTTACAAATTGGGCTCTTAAAAATAACTATGACGCTGCACCAGGCACATCAACTTATGCATCTGGACTAGGTGGTGTTAACGATGAAGTTCACGTTGCAGTTGTAGATAGTGATGGTGAATTTACAGGAACAAAAGGATCTGTTTTAGAAACATTTCCATTCCTTTCTATGGCATCAGATGCAAAGAATACAGATGGATCTACAAATAACATTCAGGATGTTATAAACAGAAAATCAGAATACATTTGGATGCCTGGCTATCCACTACGCCTTCAAGAAGGTAATGGAGGTACTGCAGTATCAAATGGAAAAGATTATCAGCTATCAGGTGGTGGTGACGTAATCAACTACTCCATGACAAATGGTGGTGATGGTTCTGTAGGAACTGCACAAATTGCTGCAGGTTTTGATCAACTAGAAGATAAAGATCAGATTCAAGTAGACTTCTTGATTTGTCCTGATCAATCTTCACAAGCAAATAACGTAACTATAGTAAATGATCTAGTTGGTATTGCACAAGGCATAAGAAAAGATTGTGTTGTTGTAGCATCTCCAGCAAGAGAGAATGTTGTTGGAGCTTCCACTCCAGTAACATCAACAGTTACTAACACTAACCTTTATACAAATTCATCATATCTTGTAGTAGATAATAACTATCTCAAGACTTATGATAAGTATAATGATAACTTTATTTTCATCCCTGCTGCTTCGTCAACAGCTGGTATCATGGCGGCTACAGACGCTAACGCTGCTGCATGGTTCTCACCAGGTGGTCCAAGACGTGGACAATATCTTGGTGTAACAGGAATTGCATACTCACCTAATAAGAGTGAAAGAGATGTTCTCTATCGCGCTGGTGTTAACCCAATTGCAAACATTCCTGGTCAAGGACTTCTATTGTTTGGTGATAAAACTAAACTTAATAGACCTTCTGCATTTGATAGAATCAATGTTCGAAGATTGTTCTTGGTTATTGAACGAGCAA
>MDTG01361590.1_pt1 | contig 26611 bp, 30 predicted proteins | sample 811421 | NCBI WGS metagenome assembly MDTG01 (sample SAMN05326645, study PRJNA326480) | marine metagenome | isolation source: seawater | place: Pacific Ocean: South East | collected 2011
TACAAGCGGCAAAATAAAAGTAAAAAATGCCTTGACATTCCTCGAAAAAGCGGTTATTAATATAAAGAGAAAGATTTCTATCAAGAATAGATTATCTTGTAAATACTGTGATTTCTACAAGACAGAACATTGTAGATGAGGTTTAAATGAGTGACAAGACAAAGGTGTTGGTGATATCAGATCACCCATTCGCACCATCTGGGGTAGGGACTCAGACCAGATATATCCTTGAGGCCCTTATAAAAACTGGCCGTTATAAGCTAGTTTGTTTTGGAGGGGCAGTTAAACACGAAGACTACACTCCACAATCTGTAGATCCTTATGGCGAAGATTGGGTTATCCACCCAGTTGATGGTTATGGGAATCAAGAACTTCTACGCTCTGCTATTCAAGTGGAGAAACCAGATATTCTTTGGTTCATGACTGATCCTAGATTTTTTCCTTGGTTGTGGGATATGGAAAATGAGATTAGAACAAACGTTCCAATGGTATATTATCACGTTTGGGACAACTTTCCCCTACCTCAATACAATAAAACAAATTATGCTTCTACAGATGTAATCGCATGTATCTCAAGGTTGACCCACAGCATAGTCGAGGGTGTTGCTCCAGACGTAGACAGGCATTACCTACCTCACGCTGTTAATTCTGAAGTGTTTAAAAAACAACCAGATCATGAAGTCGAAGCTTTTGTGAAAGAAAACTTTGCTATTCATGAAGGAAAAAAGATTTTTTTCTGGAACAATCGTAACGCCCGACGAAAGATGAGCGGAAGTGTTGTTTATTGGTTTAATGAATTTGCGGAAAAGGTTGGACCAGATAACGTATGTTTGGTTATGCATACTGATGTTAAAGACCAACACGGCCAAGATCTAGAAAGGATAATTCGCGACATCGGGGCTGATGATGGTCGGGTCATGTTTACCACTGGTAAATATCCACCAGAGATATTAGCAATGATGTATAACATGTCTATTTGCACGCTTAACGTTGCTGATGCTGAGGGTTTCGGCCTCGCTACATTAGAATCTTTATCGTGTGGGACTCCAATTATTGTTAATATGACTGGTGGCCTACAAGAGCAGGTTACCGATGGAGAAGAGTGGTTTGGTATTGGATTAGAACCAGCCTCCAAAGCAATAATCGGATCCCAACAAGTGCCCTATATCTATGAAGATAGGGTTAGTGGAGAGGAGTTCATTGCTGCCCTAGAAAAGATTTACAATACCCCACCTGATGAATTAAATGAAATGGGGAGAAAAGGCTCAGAACACGTCCAGAAGAATTATAATTTTGAACAATATCAACAAAAATGGGTTGAACTTATGGATGCAGTTCATGAAAAGTATGGGTCTTGGGACAATCGTAAAGGCTATCAGCCTTGGGAACTGAAGGAAGTGTCATGAGAAAAAAGGTAATGGTCCGCGCACCACTATTAACACAAAGCGGCTATGGTGAACACTCAAGATTTATTATTCGAGCCTTGCGTAGTAGGGAGGACTTATTTGATATTTATCTGGAGCCTCTTAACTGGGGACAAACAGCTTGGGTATCAAAAAGTTCTGAAGAAAACGAATGGTTTAACAAGATGATTCAAAAAACTGGTTTGTATATTAGAAATAATCCAGTCTTTGACATGTCAGTTCAAGTTACCATTCCAAACGAATGGGAAAGAATTGCACCTATTAATATTGGTGTAACAGCAGGTATTGAGTCAACAAGGATATCTCCAGATTGGATTGAAAAATCAAATATGATGGACAAGGTTATCGTTGTTTCAGAGCACGCAAAGTTTGGATTTGATAACACGTCTTATATTAAAACTCACAATCAGACAGGTCAGCAACAAGAGCTTTCTAATCATACACCAATTGAAGTAGTTGGATACCCAGTCAGAGATTATAAACCTGCCGACATTGATATAGACTTTAAACACGATTTCAACTATTTGCTCATGGCTCAGTGGGGTCCAAGAAAGAACCTTGAAAATACAGTCCGGTGGTTTATAGAAGAAAACTATGATGAAGAGGTTGGCCTTGTCATCAAAACTAGTGTCAGAAATGGATCCCTCGGAGATCGTGATGTGACATACAATAGAATCAAGAGTCTCATCAGAGAATATGAGGACAGGACATGCTCAGTATATCTTCTGCATGGAACAATGGAACCAGAAGAGATCTCCGCGTTGTATAAACATCCAAAGATTAAAGCTTTCATTGGCCTGTCTCACGGCGAAGGCTTTGGCCTACCGCTTTTTGAAGCTGCGTATAATTCAATTCCTGTGGTTACAACAGGATGGGGTGGTCAGTGTGACTTCTTATATATGGATGAGGGCGGTAAAAGAAAACCAATGTTCGCAGATGTAAATTTTGACATTGGACCAATTCAAGAGGAAGCGATTTGGAAAGGTGTATTGGAGAAAGATAGTATGTGGTGTTATCCACACCAAGGCCATTATAAGATGAGATTGCGACAGGTTAGAAAAAATCACGATAAGTGGAAGAAGAAGGCAAATAAGCTATCAAAATATTTGCATAAAACATTTGACTCTGACACACAGTATAAAAAATTTGTTGACTGTGTGCATCAAGAAACTGAAAATGATAAAGAGATTGACCAAATGTTTAACACTCTGGTCAAGGGCGTAAGCCCTTGATCGTTTTTGCAGCCGATGCTTTTGTTGAGCACTACGTTGGCGGGGCAGAATTAACCACACAAGCGTTAATTGAATCCGCATTGTATCCAAGTGCCCGTGCCGTAACAGGGCATACAACCGTCGAACTAATGAAAGACATGAAGGATAGTTTTTGGATTTTTGGAAACTTTGCAAACCTATCCGATGAATGCCTAATGTATGCAGTTAAAAATTTAAACTATTCGGTCCTTGAGTATGACTACAAATACTGTGTTCATAGGTCGCCAGAGAAACACGTTATTGCAGAAGGTTCTTGCAGTTGCAGAGATTCAGCAAGAGGTAAACTGGTTGCGTTGTTTTTGAAATACGCTAAAATAAACTGGTGGATGTCTGAGCAACAAAAGAAAATATATCAAGAACAATACGCATTCTTAGAGGGCAAAGTATTAAGCTCTGTGTTCTCACAAAAAACTTTGGACCTATTAGACGAATTATATACTGAGGACAAGGATGATACATGGCTCATACTAAATTCACAATCTTGGATTAAGGGTGTGGACGAGGCAGTTAACTATGCGAAAGCCAATGGCCTAGAATATGAGTTAGTGTGGGGCCTTGAATACAAAGAGCTACTTAAAAAAATGGCAAAATCAAAGGGCTTAATCTTCTTCCCAAAAGCAGGAGATACTTGTCCGCGAATGGTAATTGAGGCTATGCTTCTAGGTTGCGAGCTGGTATTGAACGATAATGTGCAGCACAAAAATGAGCCATGGTTTGAGGACCGTGACACCTGCATGAAGTATATGAGGGAGAGAACAGATGTATTTTGGGCACAATTAGAGGAAAAAATACACTTTTTATCTGACTCTACGTCGAAAAAAGGCCCAAAATACCATATTATTAGTCCCTTTTACAACGCCGAACACTTTCTTGAGCGGTGTATTCAGAGCCTAAAACGTCAGAAATATGACAATTTTAACTGCATTTTGATAGATGATATCTCCACAGACGATTCCTATAAGATAGCAAACCGTGCTATCGCAGGTGATCCCCGCTTTAAACTCATCAAAAATGATGAAAAGTGCTATGCACTAAAGAATATTAGTGATGCAATTGACGCATCCGGGGCAGACGATGATGATGTCATCATATTACTTGATGGGGATGATTGGTTTGCCTCTGGGCTAACACTAGGTCATCTTAACACGCACTATCAAGACAGTGATTGTTGGATGACATATGGAAGTTATGTAATGCACCCGTATGGTGTTAAAGGGCCGGAACCCTCAGCATACTCACAAGATGTGATAGATAACAATACTTACCGTAAAGATGCGTGGAGAGCGTCACATCTCAGGACATTCAGAAAAAAGGTTTGGGATAGAATCAATAAAGAGGACTTACAAGACGCAGATGGTAACTTTTATAAGATGGCATATGATCAGGCTATTATGCTTCCGCTCATCGAGATGTCTGGTGACCGATGCAAATACTTAGCGGACGTTCTCCATGTCTATAATAAAGAAAACCCTTTGAACGTTGACAAAATCAAAGCTCAAGAACAGATTAAAACTGCTAAAGAGATTCGCTCTAAAAAGCCGTATGAGAGGCTGTAATGAATATACATCTAGACAATGTTAGTCTTGCTAGCAACTCTGGGCCTAACTCATTTGCTAGCAAGTTAGTAAGGCATTTTATCGAAAACGGCACAAGCGTCAATCAACAAGAAGATCCTGACGCTCACCTATGTTTTATAGAAACAGCAAGAGGGCACTTTGATGCTCCGATGTTTCAACGTCTTGACGGAATTTATTTCAATAAATCAACAGACTACAACATGCAGAATGCTAATATCAAAAGAACATACGATATGGCAACCGGAGTTGTGTTTCAGTCCGAGTTTAATCGTCAATTGATTACGAAGTATTTTGGTGAACACCAGTTGTCTACAGTTATCCATAATGGTGCCGATGTAGGCAGGATAAAAATTGTTGACCCTGTAGATAATGATATTTTAAACGGTTATGAGAACGTCTGGTCTTGCGCCTCGCACTGGAGACCACATAAAAGACTAGGCGAGAACATTAGGTATTTTCTCGAACACTCAGGGGAAAAAGATTGCCTTGTCGTCGCTGGCCAGACTGATTACGGTGATGCACACCCCCGTGTGTTTTTTGCTGGGAACCTACAACAAGATGCCCTGCTAGCTCTTTACAAGCGTTCAAAATATTTCCTGCACCTCGCATGGCTTGATCACTGCCCTAACGTTGTCGTGGACGCCAGAGCCTCTGGGTGCAAGATTGTGTGCTCATCCGCCGGCGGCACCAAAGAGATAGCTGGTCCTGATGCCGTTGTGATCGATGAAGATCCATGGGACTTTGAGCCAGTGTATCTATACCAGCCACCTAAATTAAACTTTAATAAAGTGATTGACAATCCGTATGATTCTGATTACAATATGGTAGAGGTAGCAAAGAAATACGAAAATTTCATAAGGGATAACATATGAGTAATCTTAGAAAGATAAAGCTAATAGATTTTTTTGAAAAAACTGGTTATGATTGGAGAAAAGATCTAGAGGTAATGAGAGCCATTTGTGGTTTGACCAAGACGCGACCCAAAGAAAATATGAACGAGTTTAAGTTCACAGAGGGTCACGAACAAACATTTTTTATGAAAGCTTTGGCAGAGCATCACAAGACAAAAAACTTTTTTGAGATTGGAACTGGTCGTGGAACAGCTTGTTATGCTCTTTCGCTACTAGACCACGTTGAAGAAATACAAACAGTTGATATAGTTCCTCATGACAGAAAGAAACCAGAGGCCATCAACTATGTTCCAGTCATGGTTTCTAACCAAGATCTTTACGACATGATTCCTTATGACCAAAAGTCAAAGATTAATTTTAATTTACGAAACCAACTTCCTAAAATTCTGGAAGAAAAACCTGATCACTTTGATTTGTGTTTCATCGATGGTGATCACGATAACCACCGGGTTATTGTAGAAGATTACTACTACAGCACTAAAATTTTAAAAGATGGCGGTGTTATTGTATTCGATGATTATCATCCCACCAAATTCTCAGTCAAATCAATCGTGGACAGGATTTTAGAAACAGACACTAAGTTGAATGCGTATCTTATTTTGCATAGTGGCCACATATTCGATACGAGCAAAGCTGCGACTGAACGAGGTATGGTTGTTGTATCACATGGTGACTTAGGAGTTTAGATGGGTCTCGGGGGATATTTGACATGGACCGCTGTATCTAGAGAGATAGTGGAGTCTGGAAAAGCTAAAAAGACATTGCCTTGCGAGATTCACGGTCATCATTTAAAAATTGTGGATAGTGATATATGGAAGAACAATCCATACATGACGACGGACTATCAAGATTTTCGCCGTGGTGATGCCATTCTTTTGCAATTAAACAACTCGGTGACAAATTATTGCAAGCTTGACACACCAACTAGGTGTGAACAGAGGGCCGACAAGCACTGTATTCAACAGATTTGCGACTACTATGAGGTCCAAAAGGCAGATCTTAGGTGTGGAATATACCTGACCGATTTTGAAAAAGCCAACGTTACCACTCTCCGCGACCAACTAGATGAAAAATATGTGGTCATAGAACCACATTCTAAAAAAGATTACACTCCTAATAAAGAATACTCATTTGAAAAATGGCAAAATGTTGTGAATGCTATTTGCGAACATGTGCAAGTAGTTCAAGTGGGAAACAAAAAAGAAAGAATTCTTGATAATGTTGTTAGTCTAGTTGGCGAGACAAGCTTTAGAGAAGCAGCAGGTATTATTGGGGAAGCACAATTGTTTATGAGCACCGAAGGTGGTCTTGTTCATGCTGCAACTGCTGTTAACACTAAATCTTTAGTCATTATGACGGGATTTGGAGACCCAAAGCTCTGGTCTTATCCTCAAAATATAAACATTTTCATAGGCAAACATGGACCTTGCGGCCTTAAAGTGCCTTGTTCAGACTGTTTAGCAGATGTTCAAAATCACGAAGAGAAAGAAATAATTGATGCTGTTTTAACACACTTGGGGATCGAATGATAGTAATAACCGGAGGCGCAGGTTTTATCGGATGGAACTTGTATCAGAGTCTAAAAGATACACATAACGTTCTATTGGTGGATTTCGAAGATTCGTTTAAGGAAAATAACAGAGAGGGATGCACAGTAATGGATCCTCTCATGTTCTTGGCTGAGTTGGGTAGAGAAGACTTTGCAAGCAAAATTGACGTTATTCTTCACAACGGAGCATGTTCGGATACAACAATGTCCGATCCTTTTCATATGATGACAGTCAACTTTGACTATTCTGTCACACTACTGAAATATTGCATCATGCACCAGATCAGACTTATTTATGCATCTTCTGCATCTGTTTATGGCGATGGCCCGTTTGAGGAGCACGCAAGATCTGATCCAAAGAATATGTATGCTTTATCAAAAAGCATGTTTGATGAATATGCAAAATGCTTCCAGCCGTTTTTACCTCAACTAGCAGGCTTGCGATATTTTAACGTATATGGTAATTATGAAGATCACAAAGGTAACATGTCATCTGTAGCTTATAAGTTCTTTAACCAAAGCAAGTCTGACGAAAAAACAATAAAGCTTTTTGAAGGTAGTGACGACTTTTTAAGAGATTTCATTCATGTAGATGATATTGTAGCAATAAATAAAAAGTTTTTAGAAAATAAGGACTTAGGCGGAATATACAATGTTGGGACCGGAGTGGAAAGAAGCTTTACCGATATAGCAAAGATTGTTAGTGATCGCTACGGAGCAGAAATTGAATACATAGACATGCCAGAAAAACTAAAAGGCAAGTATCAAAAATACACCAAGTCAGACAATACCAAACTATCCAGTATGATTGAACATGATTTTTTAACATTAGAGGATGGAGTTACAAAATACTTGGACTTTCTGGAAAGTAGATGAGGGTGGGATTTGTAAATGGGTGTTTCGACCTGCTACATGTGGGCCACATCGAAATGCTAGAGTATGCCAAAAGTATGTGCGATCACTTAGTAGTAGCTGTAGACACAGATGAGAGGGTGAAGCAATCAAAAGGGCCAACTAGACCATTTAACAATGCTAACGATCGACAAAGAATGTTGATCGCCCTAAAGGCAGTGGATGAGACAGCTTGTTTTGCCACTGATGAGGAGCTAACAGCAACAGTGCAGAGATATAGCCCAGATATAATGGTGGTTGGCTCTGACTGGGAAGGCAAAAAGGTTATTGGCTCCGAGCATGCAAAAGAACTAAAATTTTATAGGAAGATCGATGGATACTCAACAACAAAAATCTTGGAACATTCTTTTAGTCGGTGATTCATGCGAAGATGTATACCACTATGGTATATGCGATAGGATGAGTCCCGAGGCCCCTGTGCCTGTTTTCAAAGAACTAAGACGAGAGATTAAGCAAGGCATGTCATCAAATGTCAAGCTAAACTTAGAAAGCTTTGGTATCAAGGTTGAACACGTTCGAAACAGCGAAAAGATCAGAAAGCATAGATTCATAGAAGAAAGATATAATCAGCAGTTGTTTCGATACGATCAGGGCGAAGAGAAGAAGGTATACCCATTACTTCCACGAATGTCCAGAGGTTATGACGCAGTGGTTATCAGTGATTATAACAAAGGCTTTGTCACTCCAGATACATTTAAGTTCCTAAAAGACCAGTTGCCTCCCGGTATGCCAGTGTTTGTGGATTCTAAAAAGCAAGATCTTACATGTTTTAAGGATTGCACCATCAAAATAAATGAGTCTGAGGCGCACAAAGCAATCATAGATCCAACACAAGAGGTGGTTGTGACTCTTGGGGCTTCCGGCGCTCGATGGCGAGACCAAATATATAAAACAGAAAAAGTTGATGTTTTTGATGTCTGTGGGGCAGGTGATGTATTTTTGGCATCCTTGGTTTATGGCTACCTAAAACACAGTGATATGTCTAAGGCAATCGACATAGCTAACAGATGCGTGTCCTTATCTGTCACTAAAATGGGAACTTATGTTCTTACAAAGCGAGATATAAATGACTTATGTATTTGACATCGATAACACATTGTGTTATACTAATGGTAGCAACTATGAAAACTCAACGCCTAGAGAAGAGAGGATTAGGAAAGTGAACGCCCTGTATGATGAGGGTCACACTATTCTTCTGCAAACAGCACGCGGGATGGGCAGAAGTAATAACTCTCAAGAGTTTGCTATTGAAACTTTTTACGATTTTACAAAACAACAAGTGACTGACTGGGGCGTCAAGCATCACGGCCTATTTTTAGGAAAAGCAGCAGGAGATATTTATGTCGATGACAAAGGATGTAAAGACCAAGACTTCTTTACCGATTAAATTTGTCCCCAAAGGTTGGGGATTTGAAAAATGGATCGTTAATTGTGAAGAATACTGTGGCAAGCTGCTATACTTTGTTAAGGGCAAGCGGTGCTCATGGCATTACCACAAATTAAAAGACGAAGTGTTCTATGTTCAGTCTGGAAAACTAGCGGTCAGATTCGGAGAGGATGATGATTTGAATAACGCAGAAGAAATAATCCTTGGTCCCGGTGACAACTTTCATGTTTACCGAGGTCTTCGACACCAAATGTATGCTCTAGAAGACACAGAGATGTTTGAGTTTTCAACACAACACTTTGATGAAGACAGTCATAGAGTAGTTAGAGGCGACTAACGATGAAAGTATACGTCAATAGACAGCCGGTGACCGGCCCATGGGGCGGCGGTAATAAAACACTGACAGAGCTATGCAAACAGATTGTAGATGCCGGTCATGAACTGGTTTACTCCTTGGCAGACAATGATATTGATTTGATTTTTTGTTTTGATCCACGCCCAAATAACAAGGGCGAGTGGTATCAAACTATGCTGAATTATAAAATTCACCACGGAACGCCCATCATTCAGCGAGTTGGTGATTGTGGAACCCATGGCAAGCCAGAATTAACAAGTCTCGTCAAAGAAACCGTCAAGCACTCAAATTTTATTATTTTTCCTAGTCAGTGGGCTTGTGAGGTAATAGGATATGAGGGGGCCAACTATGAAGTTATTCCAAACGCACCACTGCCTATTTTTCACGATTTTAAAAGGGCAGAGAGCACTAACAAGAAAGTAAAAGTTGTAACTCATCACTGGTCTCCAAATCCCAAAAAAGGCTATGCACTATATGAACAACTAGACAAATACATAGCGAATAATGATTGGCTCTCTTTTACATATATTGGCCAGTGGCCAATTGCTTATTTACCCAAGAACTCAGAATACTATAAACCAACTGGCGACAATACTTTCATTTCTGAAAAAATATCAGAGTGTGACATCTATCTAACTGCTTCCGAAGAAGAAGCTGGAGCAAATCATGTTTTAGAAGGCATGGCTTGCGGCCTGCCTGTTGTATATCACAATAATGGAGGGAGTATTCCAGAGTATTGTGGAAAATATGGTGTCGGTTTTGACAGCTTTGAACAAATGATAGATGGCATTAAAGAAGTAAATGCAAACTACTCAAAATATAAAGAGAGTGTTTTGGGATATGAAGATCAGGTGCCAAAGGCTGTATCTAGATATATGGAGATAATAAATGAGCTATCAAGTTAACATTAGCATTGACGATGTTTCTCCACACCCAATGTCTTCGGTGAAGGTTCTTGACCGTTGTTTTGAAACAATCGAGATATTTCCAGACATAAAGTTCACTCTTTTTGTTCCGATGGCATACTGGCGGCAACGACCGCCTACGAGGACAGAGATACCATTAGAACTTCAAGTGTTCCCAGATTTCTGTGACATTATTAGAGATTTACCAAAAAAGAATTTTGAGATTGGGTATCATGGTTTATGGCATGGTGTGCCTCCTCATAATAACAACGATGAGTTTAAGGAAGTCGATTACGAGACAGCCGACAAAAAGCTGAAAAATATGTTCCACATTGAACATGTAGCGAAGCTCAAAGGTATTTTCAAACCTATTTTTAGACCGCCAGCTTGGAAACTGTCACCTGATGGCTTTAAAGCATGCAGCGACAATGGAATAGATATATTCGCTATATCTCCAAAGGAAGGCCCAAAATCTGTGTATAACGGCGCTGACGAAGCTTATAAATGTGTATACTATAATTGTAATCCTCCGTTTGATCCACTTGTGATGCACCCAAAAACAGAGATTGTATACCATGCATGCGAGTGGGACAGGAATTATTTGAGTGTTGAGAAGACAAAAGAACTTATTGATTTCTTGAAAAAATATGATAATGAGCCACTTGAATTCTGTTTTATGGACGGTTTGCTGTGAACTTTATACTATCAGAAATGACATTTTTAAGATACTTTATGCCTCTCATCATCGAAGGAAATAAACGAAACATTAAATCTAATCTATACATTGGCAGAAACAACAAGTATAATAATCCATATTCTTTCATAAGTCAGTTAAGAGAGTTATCGCAACAATATGACTTCGACTTGAAAGACATTTCAGAAGCTAATGATAGCAGCGGCATAACATTTTTAATCGAGGGCGTAGATGTTGATCTTTTGGATAGATCAAAAACAAAGATTATTTCTATGACTTATATGACCGATTTTTCGGGCCTATATGACTCTTATGTCAACAAAGTAGATAGTATAGTGTTTCCCAGCGAGTATTTTGCAAAATTATACAATAAAACAAATAGTAAGAATTTATACCTTGGATCACCAAAATATGATATACTCTTGGACAAAGATAGAATAAATCAAAAATATTGGTTGACAAATGGTAAAAAAGCACTTATAATATATCCAAGGACAAGAGATAAAGACAAAGTAAATTTAAACGGTATCTATTCTTGCTTAAAAGATATGGGCTATGATATAGTCGTCAAGACCAGAGGCAAGGATCCAGTTAGCAATAGCTTGCACAAAGGAGATGCATATTTTGCTGATAAGTCGTGGTTTCCTCACACTACTATTGAGTTGATAGAGGCAAGCGATATAGTTATAAACTTTAATTCTACAAGCATCAAAGAGTGCATTTTAGCAAAGACCCCTTTGGTAAACTTCAATGTGAAACCTTGGATGCCACTGGAAGAATTATATAACTATGATTATTGCAAAGCATTTTCTAAGTTTAATGAATCGGAATTTAGACAAGCAATCGATGACCTAACATTAAAAGACTTGTCTGAGTCATTCGAGAAAGCCATAGACAATCACCTGTTCAGAGGTAATTCATCTGAGCGGATACTAGATTACTTAGGAGTATCATGAAGATAGCGGCGATCATCCCTGCGCGAGGTGGCAGTAAGCGTCTAAAAAAGAAAAACATTTACCCTATTTGGGGAAAGCCGATGTTGTATTGGGCTGTAAAGGCTTGTAAAGACTCTTCATTTTATATTACTCCATGGGTTAGCACCGAAGACGAGGAGGTCGCACAGGTTGCTAGAGAGTGCGGCGCTAAAGTTATTATGAGGGACGCTAGCTTGGCGGATGACAAGACTTACAAGCAAGTTGCTATCAGGGACGCCGCCCGCAAGATCGAAGCCTCAGAAGGCCAACAGGACGTTTTTATTTCACTACAAGCTAATTCGCCACAAATCAAGTCTGAACACCTTGATGATGCACTTGATGTATTTTTAAAACACAAGCGTGATGAAATTTTTAGTGTTGATGAAAACCTAATGCAAAACGCAGCGTTTAGAATTTTTAAAGGTGATTATGTCTACCAAGAAGACTTGAGCACGACTTGTGGAGTTTATATTTGTGAGCTACATGATGTTCACACGTTAGAGGATGTAAAAATCATCGAGGGAGGAAAAGATGGGCAAGAGTGACCCTTTTATATTTCAGTTTTATAATGGCAATATTCGTCCACGCGGTGAAGTGGCTCAACTAGGCTCCACAGATAATCGCCTATTTAGGGGTGAATTATATGACCGCGCCTTAAACAACTGGGAGATTAACTCTGATTGGAATCTGGACTCCAAATACGATACAATTATCTGCACACGTTGTGCATATTTTTGCAAAGACTTAACTACTTTTTTTGATAAAGCACATCAATATCTTGAAGATGGTGGCACATTTTATGTAGATTTTGGTATTGGCGACCACTGGCGTTTTGAGCCATATAAGATTGGCTGGGTTAAAGACGAAGAACAAGAGCATGCCTATTGGGATGATAATTATCTTTGGTCTACAGTGTGGGATGATCGACTACTAGAAGATAAGGCGTATCAACAATTCTGTAAATACGTCGAAAAGAAAGGCTATACAGACGTCAAGCAGGCAATCCATGATGAGGTGCCTGAAGTTATGAATATTAAAGATTTAGAAGATAAGTTTGATATTACCTATCAGACCATGACACTGTGGGAAGATTCGCCGCAGTTCAACATTTTACTTAAGTGTGTTAAAAAGGGATAACATGTCAGTTTATATTATTAGTGAATTATGTGGGCAGTGGGGTGGCTCTGTCCGAAGAGCAGAACAAATGATTTTACAATCAAAACTTGCAGGGGCAGATGCTGTAAAGGTGCAGCTTTGGGATACATATCGAATGCCCGGTAACGATCGTGAGTTATGGGAACATCTTTCTATGACGCGAGATCAGTTTTTAGGTTTGAAAGAGTTCGCCTCGCGCCTAAATATTGACTTTTTTGCATCTCCATTCCATCGTGATAGATTTAATTGGGTTACAGACGCTGGCATTAAAATTAACAAGATTGCAAGTTCAATGCTCGAATGGGATATCGAATTCTGTCAAGACATGGTTGGCGATGGGATGCTTACTTATTGTTCTCTTGGCAAGTGGGATGACCGACTTGTGTATCCGTTTAAGAACAGTAATGTTAAATATTTCCACTGTGTTGCCAAGTATCCTCACACAGAGGAGGAGGCCATCGAACTAATGCCAGAGAAGTTTGATGATGTTTTGGTTGGTTACAGCGACCACTCAGTTGGTATTGAGGCCTGTAAAGAAGCTGTTCGTCGAGGCGCAACGGTCATTGAAAAGCATTTTACGACTGATAAGAAGTTGCAACGAAAAACTGAGAGCGCACATGTCTGTTCAATGGTCATGAACGATCTTAGAAATCTAAGAGACTTCTGTGATCAAAACTCTTGATAAAGTATTAGTTATAGCAGCACACCAAGACGATGAAACCATCGGGTGTGCTGGGACCATACGAAGACTAGCAGATCAGGGCACCACTGTTGATGTTGTGTTCGTAACTTCTGGTGACACAGGCGTCGATCATAGTGGAGATTATGATAGTGATAATATTGTCTCTGTTAGAAATTCTGAGGCCATGGCTGCAAGAGAGATACTTGGCTGGAACTCTACAATTTCACTTGGCGTGAAAACACAGTGTGTAGATAATACGCAAGAGTTGTTCCACAAAATGATCAAAGCGATTAGAAAGTATAAGCCAGATCTTGTTATCACGCACGCGGATATAGACAAACACAGGGATCATAGAAACATTTCTGAGATCGTAAAGGAAGCCTGCTGGAAAGCAAACGAGAAGATACACCCAGAATTGGGTGAAGTTCATAAAATAAATGACCTTTGGGCCATGGAAATACTTGACTTATTACCCAGAACAGATTACATTATAGATATAACTGAAACATATGAAAGCAAAGTCAAGGCCCTAAGCGTCTATAACTCACAGCTAGATATCATCAGTGGTATTTTTAATCACGTTGATGGTATGGCCAAGGTAAGAGGACACGCTATAGGAAAGAAATATGGCGAAGCTTTTATGCGTATAAACCTTTTGCCGGTCGAATTATGAATGTAGTTGTTATAACGTCAAACCATCTAAGACACTTAGCTTATGCAAGAATGCTGTGCGAGAGCACCAATGTGTCTAAAGTATTTATAGAAGAAAAACCAGCAGGAATAAGCTCTGGGCTCCTACAATTAAAAGAGAGACAGTATTTTCCGCAAGCCTGTGAGTGGTTGCCACAGAATTATACGAAGTGTAAGAAAGGCGAAATCAACAGTAATCGTCTCGAAGATGAAATCAGACAAGAAAAGCCAGACATCATCTTTGTTTTTGGTAGTAGTCTTCTGAAAGAGAATATATTTTCTATACCAACGATCGGGTGCATCAACATACACACTGGCCTAGTCCAATATTATCGAGGCGTGGACAGTGCTTTTTGGGCACTACACGACAACCGACCCGATCGAATCGGTTCCACGGTCCACTTTATCGATAAGTCTATCGACGCTGGTGAGATTATTTATCAAGGCAGACCAGACAATCTGTGCGAAACAGACGAGATAGAAGATGTGTTTCTCAAAAACTGCATATGTGGGTTTGAATTAGTTATAAGTAATTTGAATGACTTGCTAACGAAAGAAATAAAAACAACAAAGCTGACCAGTAGGGGAAAGTTATATCAAATCAAAGATAAGACGCCCGAAAAAATAGCAGAAGTGTCGGGCAAAGTCAGAGAAGTATTGTCTGTTTCACCGTCGATAGATGTTTTAATGTCTGCTTATAATGCAGAAGACACGATTGAGAAGGCTGTGCAGTCGGTGTTAGACCAGACCCACAAGAATTTTAACTTGTATGTGTTCGACGACTGTAGCACAGATTCAACTCTACAAGTGTTGAAAAAATTTGACGACCCTAGATTGATTGTGCTCCACTCAGACACTAACATGGGAACATACGCTTCAAAAAACTATATGTTAAAAAATCACTGTAAGTCAGAATACATTGCTTTGCACGATGCTGACGATACTAGTGAGCCGCAAAGATTAGAAAGGCAGGTGGCCCATCTTCAAAAATACCCAGAGGTAGCTTGTGTTGGGACGTCAGTCAATGAGATCGTCATAGATTCAGCTTCACATACGATATCAGAGGATGATTTCGTTGGCGATGCCAGAGAAAATATATACCCTTCTAGGCTGGTTAAGGAGGATATTCATGGGCTGGTAAATCTGGCCAAAGACGATGTATACGATAGGTATCTAAAATTTAAGTTTTGCAAAAACGGATCAGTGCTGATTAGCCGAAGAGCATTAGAATATCTTGGTGGATGGGATGGTCAAACCAAGATTGCAGCAGACACAGATCTATTTATTCGAATATTGTCTATAAGCACAATTCACAACCTAGCGACACCACTGTATAACAGGTATTTTCATAAAAAGTCTTTAACAGCGTCAAAAGAGTTTGGAATCGGGTCAGATTTTAGAAGACGATACAACCTTGGCAGGAGCGATGTCATCAAGAAAACCCTCCAAGGTGATCCAGTTATCAGAGATATGTGGTATCCAGAGGCTAACATATGTGTGGTATAATTGGTTCTAACAAATACTCAATAACCAGAAATACTCTTAATAAACTGAGCCACCGTGGTCCTGATGAAAGGGGGTTATTATCTCGTGGCGATGTAAATCTAGGACATACTCGTCTGTCCATCATAGGCGTGTCCGAAGGCCAACAGCCTGTTCACTTCAAGAACGAAAGAGTATCGATCACATTCAATGGTGAAATATACAATTATATTGAACTGCGAGACGCTCTTCGTAAAGTAGGTCGTGAGGTAGAAACTAGCTCTGATACTGAAGTCCTTCTTGAATATTACGTTATCTTTGGCATAGATCGTTTATTAAAAGATGTAAACGGAATGTTTGCTTTCGCTATTCATGACGAAGCTTATAACACGATACTTCTGGTCAGAGATAGGCTTGGAATCAAACCTTTACATTACATGATTGAAAAGGATGGTATTAGTTTCTGCTCAGAGATAACTCCTCTCAAAGATATGATTGGAATTGAGAACTTAACCTTTGACCCGGTTGCGGTGTCGATGTATTTTAATACTTTTTACATTGCCTCACCCAACACAATTTGGAACGAGATTCGATCTTTAGAGCCGGGACAAATGCTGACTTATGATTTAGAGACAAGAGAACATGAACTAAAGACATATTGGTCTCTTAAAGCACAAAATAGGAATAATAAGGATCTAGATGAGTTTGATAATTTACTAAAAGACGCTGTTAAGCTTAGGATGCGTAGTGATGTTCCATATGGTGCTTACTTATCTGGAGGCATTGACTCATCTCTGGTTGTCAAACATATGTCATCAATCGCTAATAAATGTGATACATACACAGCAGAGATCAAAGACAAAGAATTGAACGAAAAACAGTATGCAGAGAAGGTAGCAGACGCATATAACACAGACCACACCAACATCGAAGTTGAATATGGCGAGATAAAACTTAGCTTTTTACGAAAATTAGCAAGAATATTTGGCCAACCATTCGCCGATTCTTCCATTATCCCAACTTATTTGATATCAAAAAAGATCTCAGAAAGTGTTGCTGTGGCTCTTGGAGGAGATGGCTCAGATGAAAATTTCTGTGGTTACAACAAATACAACCATACAGACAAAACGATACCGGAGAAGTTTTTTAGGAACCAAGACTTAAGCTTTTTAAATGACAAGTATGTCCATGATACATGTCATTACATGCTATCTAAACTACCCTATCACGTTGAAGACCCGCAAGAGCAGATGCGTCTAATGGATATAAGATTCTTTTTAGAAGGTGACATTTTACAGAAAGTCGATCGCTTGAGTATGGCCAATTCACTCGAAGTCAGAGTTCCGTTTCTAGATCATCGCATTTTACAGTATGCAAATAAGTTAGATTATGATTTGTTGTTTGGTGAATTAAGAAAAGAGGTTCCCAAAAAGATTCTTGAGAGGGATTTTGATTCTAGCTTCGTCCACAGAGACAAAATAGGTTTCATGTTGAACGTGGATCAGTGGATTCATAAGTTTGATGGCGTAATAAATCAAACAAAATTGTTGCAATCTGATTTGTTTCGTGTTATGTTTAATATAGAAAGTATAGAAAACTCTTATCTTAAGTTCGCAATACTAATGTTTGTGTTGTGGTATGAGGAGAATTATGAGTAACCCGAGTGTATCAATAATTGTAACCAACTACAATTATGCAAAATATTTACCACGTTGTCTTCGCAGTTGCCTTTCACAAAAAAATATCAATTGTGAGGTTATTGTTGTTGATGATGTAAGCACTGATAATTCTATCGATGTGCTAGAGCCGTTTAAGGAACACATCAGAATTATTCAAAATGTGGAAAACGTTGGCGTTGCAGCCTCAGCAAATGAAGGGCTCAGGATGTCTAGAGGACAGTTTGTCATCCGGGTGGACGCAGATGATTTTGTTAGTGCTGATATGTCTTACTTTATGAAAACGTATTTAGAGGCGAACCACGATGCGTTCTGTGTGTCGTGTGATTATGTGCTGGTGAACAACCACGAAGAAGTGATCGAGAGAAAATATGCAGAAAAAGATAACATTTCTTGTGGAATTATGTATAGAAGGGATTTACTTTTAGAATCTGGTGGTTATAATCCTCTTATGCGCCATAGAGAGGAAGAGGAATTAAGAAAGAGACTAGGAGATTTTTACAAGATTCATCACCTTAGAATTCCTTTTTATCGATATCGGATGCACAATCACAACAAAACAAAAGAGCCCGCGTATAAAACGTGGGTCGTTTAAGGAGTCAAATAATGGCTAGATGTTTAGTTACAGGACACAAAGGGTATATTGGTAGCAGACTATCAGATAGGCTTGAAGAATTAGGACACGAAGTTAGAGGCATTGACCTACAAGATGGAAACGATATTCTAGATGGGTTGAACGATTTTATAGAGTTTAGGCCAGAATATGTTTTTCATCTTGCTTGTATCCCCCGTGTTGCCTACAGCGTAGAGCAACCAGTGTTGACAATGATTAATAATGTTATTGCTACCAGCATTGTTTTAGATTTTGCAAATAAAATGAAAGTTAAAAGAGTTATTTATTCTGGTTCGTCTTCAGTTGTTGGCAATGGCGATGGCCCTGCAAGCCCATACGGGCTTCAAAAGCTCGTGTCTGAACTGGAGTCTAAATTATACACATCTCTTTACGGACTAGATACGGTAACGCTTAGATACTTTAACGTGTATTCACCTTGTCAAAAGGCCGAAGGCCCATATGCAACGGCTGTTGCTAACTTTATGCAATTTATTAGAGATGGCAAGAACCCTTTTATTACAGGTGACGGAGAGCAAAGAAGAGATATGGCACACCTTGAAGACGTAGTGAGCGCAAATGTCGCGGCTATGGAACGCTCTACAAACTTCGAGGGTGCGACTTACGACATCGGGACAGGCAGCAATATATCACTTAACAAGATCAAAGAGATCGCTCAGGAATTTTTTCCAGAGGTTGTGTTCGACTACACACCACCTCGCCACGGAGACGTTTTTTCCACAAAGGCAGACATCACTCCATTTATGGACGAGTCTTCATGGGCTCCCATGAATCAGATCGAGAGCGGTATTAGAAAATGTTTCGCACAACTTCAAAAAGAACTGGAGAATAAAAATGAATAAAATTAATATTGGAATCATCGGATTTGGATTTGTTGGGTCATCGGTAGCCTACGGTTTTTCACCGCAGACTGGTTTTGATCAAGCAAACCTTAGAATTTACGATAAAGATGCAAGCAAAGCCACACATTCTATGAAGGAGGTTTTGGATAATTCAGACTTTATCTTTTTGTCTGTGCCAACACCATCGAATGTTGACGGTTCGATCAACTTGACAATCCTAGAAAATGTGCTCGCAGAGATTAATAGTCATGGGACAAAAGATGGATGCATCGTTCTGGTCAGATCTACTATTGTTCCCGGCACAACGAGAAGATTCCAAGAGAAATATAAAAACACCACACTGGTATTTAATCCAGAATTCCTAACGGAACGCTCCGCAAAGTTTGATTTTATCAATCAAGCAAGGTTTATCCTTGGAGGTAACCCAAGTGACACAGCAAAAGTTGCAGAGCTTTTTACTATTAGGTTTGGAAGTTCGACGCCGACTATTGAGACAAATTTTGAAACAGCAGAATTCATCAAATACATGAACAATTGTTATTTTGCTACAAAGGTCTCATTTATGAACGAGATGAAGCTTATTGCAGAGAATAGCAACGTGAACTGGCAAACAGCGGTTGATGGATTTGTGAGGGATGGTCGAGTGGGGCATTCGCACCTTGCAGTCCCCGGCCCTGACGGAAAGCGAGGCTTTGGAGGAAGTTGCTTCCCCAAAGATATTCAAGCACTCATAAGACATTCGGAGTCGGTAGGAGTGGATACTCATGTGCTCAAGGGAGCATGGGAGACTAATTTAGATGTTCGCCCGGAGAGAGACTGGGAAAAACTAGTAGGTAGAGCTATTATAAAGGAGGCTAGCTAATGGCTAACGAAATGAATTTAACTGATCAGGCACTCGGTGCGCTGATGATGGCACTTCAGCGATCGCTTATGGAGCAATCTGATATTGTTCCTGTGCTGAAGGGTTTTCGTTTCAAGCTATCTGACGAGGGCTTGGTGGTATTAAATCCACCAATCGTCAAGCTTGATGAAGATCTAGAAGACGCAAGTGCCTAGATACGAATATAAATGTAGGGAGTGTGGTTTGTTTTTGCAGGCCACCCACTCTATGAAAACTAAACTAACGGACTGCGAGACTTGTAATAGCAAGGATTCTCTGTATCGGCTAATATCTAACTTTTCTACGAAGGGACTAGATAATACCAAAACAGAATCAAAAGCAAAGCCGGGCAAGATCGTTAATGATTTTATAAAGAACGCCAAACAAGAAGTCGAGGAATACAAAAATGATATTACTAAAGACATGTTTGGTGCTGAGGATGTGACAGACTAATGGAATTTTTATTATCAATACTTCTTTTTACTTCTATTTGGGTAAATGTTTTTGCGTTCTATTACGCAAGATATCTGCTCGGGGAGCTTTCTTTTGTATCAGAAAACATCGGCGCGCTATTTAAGATGGTAGTTGGGTTTAGAAAACACTTATCTGATGTGTATGAGTTAGAGAGGTTTTATGGAGATCAAACTCTAGAGAATCTGTTGCGCCACTCGTCAGACTTAGTAGAAATTCTTGAAGATTTTGAGTCTATATACTCGCTATCAGAAGATGATCTCAACGAGGAGGACGTTGTTGGAGACGAAGAAGCCGATGATCAGGAGACGCCGTAGAAAGAGAGGCACAGGTAGAAAATACTTTACCCAAGTTCATGAAGATGCCATCTTAGAATACGTCGCAACAAATGATATAGCCGTAAGAACTAGGTTGTATATCAATTATATAGGGCCAGCGTTTGACGAAATGGTAGACAAGATTGTTTACACATACAAGTTTAATAACTTACCAAACATTGACTCTCTAAAAGATGAATGCAAAATTTGGCTTGTGACAATTTTAGACAAGTATGATAAAAGCAAGGGATCAAAAGCTTTTTCATATTTTTCCGTGATCACAAAGAATTGGTTCATACAGCAGACCAAAAAGAAAGCAAAAAGAAATAGGCAAGAGGTAGAGCTAGGTGAATTGTCAAAAGACCTAGAACTAAAGCATATCTCAACCACCAACCCATATCATAAAAAGCGAGAAAACAATGAGTTTTTTGGATTGCTGAACAATGAGATTGACAGTTGGGAACATGAGAATATGAAAGAAAGCGAGAAAAAAGTTCTTGATGCCATTCGTATTTTGTTTGATAGCGTTGATGATATTGAAATTTTTAATAAGAAAGCTATTTATTTATACCTGAGAGAGATAACAGGCCTTAACACTAAACAAGTTGTTAGCAATCTGAACAAAATGCGTGTAAAATACAGAACGTTTAGATTTAAATGGGACAAAGGGGATATATGAAACCGCTCGATCATTATCTAGAAAAAGCCATCGTCAACATCGAAACAGATAGAGAAGTTACAAAAGAACTCCTAGACGATGTTATGAGGTATTTGTCTAAAAATGAGCAACATCATAAAGAAGTAGGTGCTATAGCTGCTAAGTATGTTGAAACATTGCAAAGATCAAATGAGCAATTGGTCAAAGTTTCGACTATAATCCACAAGCAACAAGGCGCTGAAACAGGTTTGACTGCTGATGATAAGGCTGAGTTGTTTGATTTGTTGCAAGGCAACGGAGAAGAAGATAGCTAATGTCTGTCCGCGCCAGAAGAAAAAACCTGAGACAATATGAATTATCCTCTGGGGAACTGCAAGGAAATCCAGAGCTTTTAGTTCGGGCTGCTCAAACAGAGGCTTTGGCCCCGTCATCTCCGACGATTGGTGTTATCCAAGACGCCACTGTTCTGTTAGCATTTAAGATCCCCGCAAATGCTCCTAACGTGCCGGAGATGTTGCCCGTAGCTATTGATGCAGGAGCGCCAACTGAAGAAGCTAAAAAAGCGAGGCGAAGAGAGAAAGGCCAAAAGTTTCGAGTAGCTGTTCACGCCATAATACAATCACCAGAATCATCTGATATTTCAGAGTCTCAGTTGGAGCATTCAAGTCATTGCATGCCAAACCCACTTGAGATATCAAATATAACGGCTGAGGAGTATTTCTTTTGGTCTAAGAAATATCCCATATATGTTGGCGATTTCATCGAAGATAACTCAGAAGAAGTGGGAGGCCAAGGCAGAATCACGCGAGGCACCAGCATTAGGGTTAGAGATAATGATGTTCAAGGTGGTGTGTATGGAAATATTGTAGAGGTTTTAAATACTCCATTTGTTAGGCCAACGTTTGGCGGTGGCCCGTTAAACTCACTTTTTGCAGATGGTTCTGAGCCCATTAACGCGGACGGAGGAGACCAGTCGGACCAGCCAAATCCATTTATTGATCCTTTTGAATATGTCTATGACGGTAGTAATTTTAGATGGTTTGAATTATATCCATCTGCGACCGCCAACCGCGAGGGCCTCAACAACTCACCAGAAACTCAACAAGCTGTTGATAATTTGCGAATATTTACCGAGGAAATTTTAGACCCTCTCAGGGACGCCGGTCTTGATTTCACAATAAACTCTGGATACAGAACTGAGGAAGTTAACCGAGCAGTAAAAGGCGCTGTGCATTCTCAACATAAAACTGGTTTAGCGTTCGACCTAAGATTCGTTAATGCGGATGCAGGCAACCGCGCAGCACAAGTAGAATTGTTTGAAGTTACGATACCGGAGATTATCGGAAATTGGCAACAGCTTATATTGTATGAGGACACAAACCATATTCATATTGGCTATGGAACTAAAGGTGAGTTTTTAATTCGGGCAGGATCGCCAAAAAGATACGTTAATTGGGAAACATATGACGGACCTCTATCAGCATACAAAACTTCGGGAGCAGCTTCGGCTGTATAAATAGGAAAAGCAATGTCAGAAGATTTTACATTTAATTATCCACCGCCCCCAAAAGATAAGCTGCCAAGGTTTGAACCCTTACCGTCAGAGGTCGAGGGAGTTTTAGAGTTAACCCCGGAAGGCTTTACGCTTGCAGGCATGAATAATACAAAACTTTTGGAGAAAGTTCCAAAGTTTAACAGAGCAGAGTGCGAGCTAGTATTCAAAAACCACAATAATGCATGGATTGTTCTTGGTCGCGACCGCCCGGATGCTCTTGATTCTGGTAAAGGCGGTGCTGGTGAAACTCGCGCAGGAGCTATCGATCTGTGTGTTGGTCGCATGGGCTTTGAGCCGAACGGTCTGGCAACAGTCGATAACAATTTTAAGGGTGATGCAGCAAGAATCTACATAAGCCAAAGAACGGATGTGGATCGCAATTTTGCTCTGCCTGCTGGCTCCAGAGGGATGGCCGAGGAAAAGTCAGCCATTGCGATGAGAGCAGACGAAATACGAATCAACGCCAGAAACGGTATCAAACTGGTTACTGGCGTATATGGCAAGCTTAATTCGAATGGCCAGCGAGAAGATTTTTCATACGGCATCGACCTCATAGCTGGAGGACAAGACAATGAGATCTTTGCCCCACATGAAGATCCACTCAATCCAACAATTGATCGTTTACAACCTTTAGTTAAGGGAACGAATATGGTCAATTGTATGAAAGATTTAATGAAAATTGTAGAAGAGCTACACTTTACAGTGCAACATTGGATGTCTTTTCAAGTTAAATTTAATTCAAAACTCATGTATCATAGCCACGTTGGCACTGCCGGCCCAGTCCCGGTTGCAACAGCGCCCGATCCAATTCTGGCCGCAGAAGCGTTAAAAACATCCCTTAAAACAATTCAAGATGGAATCGTTCAAATCAACAGTAACTTATCAAATATGATCACAAGAGTGGAAGATAAATATTTATCGTCGGGCAAGAAGGCCCACTATATCTGTAGTGATCATAATAACACAAACTAATTATTTAAGGCACACGTCATGGCTGAAAGAAAAGAAACAAAAATTTTAAGAGATGCCGAAGGTTTTCCCTTTGTCGATCAGAAAATTGACCGTCAAAGGCAGCGCGATGATTACATTAGGAAAGTGTCTGGTGATCCACCAGAACTGCCCCCGCAAGTAACTGGCCAAGAGCCTCCACCTGATGGTGCGGGCGATGATCGCGACAACTTTGACAATCCTAATTTTAATTTTGAAAACTGTGAGCCGTATGAGGCCGAACTTGCACCTCCCCCTGCTTGTGCTATATGCATAAAAGATCCCCTAGCTTTTGTTCCTGAGTGGACAAGACTACTTGAGAACGAGGTTTTCTTTGATGGCACAGAGTGTTTATATTCTGCGGTCATGTATGATTTGCCGTATGCCCTCAGTGATGGTCCAGAATTTACAGAGGCTGGTGACGTCATTGAGGACATAGAAGAGGAATTAGAAGACAATCCTGATTCTGCGTATGGCCTGACAACAGGTTTAGATAAAAATGAGGGAGTAGGGTTCTTAACTGATGACACAGAGGATTCGGACTCTATTACAGACTCTGGTCTAATAGCAGACCGCGAGAAAGAAGACGATATTCTAGTGAGTGTTGTGGATACAGAGACTGGTGAGATTATTAAAACCGCTGAAGAGGTCCGAGCCGAGAGGGAAAGACTTATTACAAGAAACGGAATTGAACAAATTCTTAATTTTTACAACAAAAAAATTATGGTTCCAATCGTCGAATATGTGCCCGAGACAAGAAATGTCTTGGATCCCGCTGGCCCCAGCTCTCTCGATGTTTCATTTGCAGTAGAAGAGACAAACAATTATGTTTCTCAGGAAACCGAACTTAATATAATTGATGAACTGCTTAGATTGAATGTCGTTGACGTGAAGAAAGAAGTCTCAGAACGACCAACTATGCCAACTAAGTTTTTGATCTCCGTGCCAGTAGAATATATTGATCCTCTGCCAGATGTTTTGCAAACAAACGCACCAAATGCCATCCCGGTCGATGATGTCCTCAGCGTTCAATTTATGGGTGATACAATAAAAGAAAAGTTTGAAGTTCAAGCAAAATCACTTAACGGAGCAATGATTGTATACCATCGTCAATACCAAATCTGGTTGCGGCAGGGTGGTGGCGTCTTTAAGGAACTTAGGTATAATCAAGCCAGAGAGCAATTTGAGCGAACTGGCACAAACTATAAGCTTGATCTTAAGCAAAAAGCAGAGAGGATGCGAGATTTTCTTGATGCCCTATCTGAAATGCTAAGATCACAAAACTTGGTGATACCCGGTTTTGGCCCATCTTTTGATTTATCGGCCCCAAATGTTGAAAAGATTATTATTAACTTTAAAAATATAGATGGATTCCCCGGCGGTAGACTTAGAATTAAAAATGTTAAAGCGAACAAAAAAGGATGTGGAATGGTTGTTTTCGGGCCTAATCGGCCCGCGACCAGCCATGCATTTAACAAATTCGAAAACCAATTTCATAACACTACTTTATTAGCATACATCGGACAGTTACCAGACATGTGTGATGCAACGCAGGCTAGAGACCCATCCGAATGGTTTGAATGGGTAACGACATATACCTACCCCCCTCTTGAGTTACAACTGGGCCTAAACGCAACCGACCCAGCAGCTAACGCATCTTTAGGCTCATGCTTTATCGGTGGTCAGATCCTCGACCCAATTGAGGAAATACTAGTATCTCTGGGTGAAGATCTAGGCAAAGTCTTAGAGAACAAGTTTGAGCAAGTTGTTTGCTTGTCGCCAGAGGAGTTGGACAAATTACACGCAGAACGTCGTGAGCGAACCAGACAAGCAAGAGAGGGGATGATTGTTGCAAAAGAAGACTACAAGCAAGCAAGAGAATTACTGAAACAATTTAAAGACGAGGCGAGCAACATAGAAGAAGCGATCGCAGACATAGAATCTGCTAGCGTGGAAGTCCCCACAGAGACAAGAGCACGACTGACCGAGCTTACCCAGACTGTCCCTCCGGGTGTAATTGCCAGACAAGAACAGATAGTTGATGAAAAGAGAAAAGTCCTCCGAGAAAATAGAGTCTTCCTGAGCAAAGATCTGACAGAAAAGATTGGAAGCGATAATGGCGTTCAATATGAGATTAATAACTATCTTGCCAATGACCCAATACTAAATCAGCTTCCCAAGCTTCTTGACTCCTACGCGAAGAAGGGCAAGAAATCTAAAAAGGATTTATGGCACGATGTAGTTGCAAAACTTGGCCCCTGTGGTCTTTTAGCTTTATCCACTAGGGCCATGGAATGTCTGATTAAAGGTTTTACATTAGACGAGTATGAGACAGAGGTTAAGCCTCTGCTTGTTAAAGCTGCTTTTGATGCGATGGATAATATAAATCTAGAAAAGATCTTTCTTGGTTTGCCACCAGATAAACAAACTGAAGTTTTTGATTCCATAGAGGAGCGCATTGGGGATGTTAAGCCACCATGGGAGGATCCTTATAGAACTGGCACGTTTACAAGGTCTGGTTTTAAACAGGATGCTTTAAGTGGGGAAACAGAGCCCGCGCCGTTCGAAACCAAACAAGACCCAGCAATTAGCGATGTAAACCCTAGAATCACCCCAAGGGAGCGCA
>MDTG01030579.1_pt1 | contig 26596 bp, 24 predicted proteins | sample 811421 | NCBI WGS metagenome assembly MDTG01 (sample SAMN05326645, study PRJNA326480) | marine metagenome | isolation source: seawater | place: Pacific Ocean: South East | collected 2011
ACTAGTTACTAATCATAGGATTGGATATCTTGGGTATATTTTTTTTTATAACCCTGATGCTTTTAAAATTTTTTCTAAATTACCATCTTATCTGATTCATATCTTTTTTTTCCTTGATTATATAATCAGCATAGTTCCAATTTTAAAAAAATTATCTTTTGCAACAATTTCATTGTACATAAAAGCAAAATAGTCATGGATTTTAGAAATAATTTACAAATTAAAAATTATCTATTTTTTTATTTAATATTTATTTATTTTTTATTTTCATATTTTTTATTTCCTTATATTTCCTCGTTAATTAATCCTAAATATGTCTTCTTTATAAGTATTCAGTATATTTTTCTAATATTATTTGTGTTGATTACATTTTTTTTTTTTACTATCGCAATTAAATTATCTTTAAATAAATTTGAGTATAATAAATTTAATTTTAAAAATGATTCTTTATTATTTATTGCGTATATTTTATTTTTTACAGGTTTAGGATCAAAATTTATAAATATTATTAATGGGTCATACTTAAATTATAGATATAGTGATCCTAACTCTGATATATTTATTATTGAATATTTGTCATCAATGAATGTATTGAGTTTACTTTCATTATTATTCTTCATAGCAAGTTATTATGATAAAAATAAACCAAAAAACATTTATTTATTTTTAATACCGATTGTATACTTTATTTGTTTCGTGTTGTTTTCCCATGGTGGAAGAAATAATTTAATAATATTAATATTATTTATTTTTTTATTTGAAATTTATAAATTTTCAAATTTTAAGAATTATATTTTGAAATTTTTTTCATTTTTTATTGTTTTTTTAGTACTTTTTAACATTTTAACTGTCAAAAGAGATGCTACCTTATTGGCATATATAGGCGTTCATGTTTTAGATTTAAATAAAGAAATTTATTTTAAAGACATAGATTATAAAAATAAAAAAATTGTCGATGTAATACTTAGTAAAAATTTTGTTTTTTTTAAATGTAAAAATAATCTAGAAGAATACGAAGACAGAGCTAAGTACTCAAAATATGATATTTGTCAAAAACTTGGTTTTCATGATTATAATACCAAAAGTAAAATAATTACTAAAAATCTTAAAATACCAAATACAAACAAATCAAAGGAGGTAACTTATAATAATACTTTAAAAATGAGTTTTATAAATAATACAATCTACAATTTAACCGTAAGATTAAATAACTACCAACCACTTTCTAGTGTACTTTATTTGTTAAATAATAATCAACTAAAAGAGAGAAACGTATTTCATGAGTATAAAATTATTATGTACACTTACTTAAATTCTTTTGTAAAATATATAAATTATCGATTTGATTATGAAAGAAATGCAGAAGTTGATAATTTTTATATCAAATCTGGTATTGGAAATATAGATTTTATATCAGGTGTAAGCCCTACTTTAATTGGAGAAATTTATTGGATAGGGGGATATGTTTTCATTATTTTTTATATCCTTAAAATAACAATAGTAACTTCTATACTAAATCGTACGTTTGCATCTAATAATTTATTTTTGAAAACAATTTCATTTTTCTTTTTTATTCAATATTTATCCTCCTTTGAGCAGTCTTTTGAAGCTCATACGGTTATGTTCCTTAAAAATATTACAATCTTATTATTTTGTTTATTTTTGTATCTTCTGGTCGACAAATTTAAATTTCCTAAATTTAAAAATAATTAAATGAGGAATTTACTACATAAATTCAAAAACTATCCTTTAATATTAATACTTCAATCTCCAATAATTATTGGTTTTGTATTACCAATTTTATTATATAAAAATTTTTACTACAGCGATATTGAGATTGATAAAAGTCATGAGCTTTTAGCTAAAAATTATTATTTACTATCTATATTTATAATGAATATAATCTGTCTATATTTACTTTATTTAAATCCTTTCAAAAAAACAATAAATAAAACTATAAAAATAGAATTTCTAACAATTATTTTTGTAAGTTCATTTTCTATATTATCTACTCTTATATCAAAACTATTTATTTTGGATTTATACTATTTCAATCTTCTATTTTATATAAGTCAGCATTTAATTTTAATTTTGGTACTGCTCAACACAACAGTAAATTATAGAAAAAAAGAACTTATGATAATTTATTTAAGTCTAGTTTTGTGTAATTTAATTTGTTTATATTCTGGTGATAGTAAATTTTTTTTAATTACTTTAATTACATTTATAATTGTCGTTTTTTCCAAATTGAACTTTAAAAAATTTTTATATGTAATTTTGTTGTCTACTTTACTAGCTATAGCTGTCTTAGGATTAAAAAAAATTTATAGAGATTATGTTCATTATGGTGGCATGGATAAACTCAATTATAAATATGATGAAGAAAATATTACTTATACTGAAACTATTGATTACAGAAATATAGAAGATTTTTTTATGAAACAAAAACTAGAATTTCTTGTTTTTAACAAAAGCTATTTATATTCTAATATTTGCGGTAAAGGACATCAATACAAACTTAAATATGGGACTGATATCGAAACATTAATCTCAAAATTTGTCTTTAAAGACGGTAAAATTATAAAAGAAAGTCTGGATTTAAAAATCTTAAATAATTATCCAGAATTGCAAAAATTTATTGAACTAAAAACTCAAACTCATTGTTATATTTTTTTTAGATTTGTTCACAGAATTGATTTCTTTTCTCCTTTTGCTCAAGTGATTAACGAAGTGAACATCTCAAATTATGTTCAAGGAAAAACCTATAAGCCAATATTGTATACTTTCTCTCCTAGATTTATATTTAAAAACAAACCTATTGATAATGCTGATGAAGTTTATATGAAATTGATGGATAATCTAAAGAGTAGTGAAGATAAAAATAGAACAATTATATCTGTAAGTATTCTCACTGAAGCATGGATTAATTTTTTAAATAACGGTATATTTTTTATCAGTTTTTTAATGAGTTTATTTTATGTTTCCATAATTAGATTTATATTCTCAAATAGTATTTTATTCAAATTTTTAGGAGCATCTTTAATTATCCACGTGTTAAATTTAAATTTATCACTGAAACAAATAATTTCAGGCAGTTATCAGCTCTTTGTAATTTTTGTTTTATTTTATTTTTTTTGTAAATTAATAGACATTTACTTTATTAGAACTATTAAAAAATATTAGTTAATTTTTCCAGATTTTTCATTTATATGACTTATTCTTAGTTATAAAAATTTTTTATAATATATTTCTGTCTTCCTTGGACTTGTTTGAAAATATTACCAATATAAATGCCTAATATACCTAATGTAAATAAAATCATCCCACCTAAAAAAAGAATTGCAACCATTATTGCAGACCATCCTGGCAAATTTAATCCAAGGTATTTTTGTAAAATTACAAGAAGTAAAAATACAAAAGAAACTAATGAAAATATTACTCCGATGAATAATGAAAAATAAAGAGGAACTAAAGAAAAAGAAGTTATGCCTCTAATAAATTCTTTATAAGGATTAAGGTTATTAAGAAATGTAAATTTGCTTTTACCAAATAATCTTGGTTGTCTTTCGTAGGAAACATAGCTTTGTTTATAACCAACCCATACTGAAAGACCTCTTAGGTATGGATCAACATCTTGAATTTTTAAAATTTCATGTAGAGCATTTTTACTTATCAGCTTAAAATCACCTGCGTTTTCAAGTAATTCTATATCTGAAAATAAATTAATTAATTTATAAGCAATTTTTGTAAGAAAAATTTTATAAAGGCTTTCTCCAAATCTTTTTTTTCTAACTGTATGAACAACCTCATAACCCTCTTTATGTTTATTAATTAGTTCATCGATTATTTCAGGAGGATCCTGTAAATCTGAATCCATATATATAACTACGTCACCTTTTGCTTTTTTAAAACCAGCTAAAACACATGGTGACACTCCAAATGTTCTTGAAGTTGTAATTATTTTTATATTTTTATTTTCTTTTCTATGATTTAATAAAACTTCAAGAGATTTATCAGTTGAAGCATCATCAACAAAAATAATTTCATATTGATCGTTTTTTTCAATAACTTTTACACACCTTTTTATAAGTTCGTTTAAATTTTTTTCCTCATTTTTGAAAGATATTACTAATGAAACAAACATTAATATTTATACTCAACGCCAACTCTGTTGCACCCAGAACATATTGGAATTGTTTCCCTCCCTGTTTTAGAATGTGTATTTCTCATTTCAACAATTTTATTACCATTCCATATGGATTTGATATTTGGCACAATATTTTTATTTTTATTTAAATCATTTATTTCTGTAACTATCGTACCGTAGCCATATGTTTTGCTCCAGACAACATAATCACAACATGGTAATAAATCTCCATTCCAATTTACTGTCAAAACTTTCCAAAGCCATTCACAGGCAATTTTGGAGGCATTTATTTCGGGTTGTTTACTTTCAATGTAACCTTTTTTTTCTTTTAATTGGAAAGGGTTACCTGGTCTTATACTAAAATTAAAATTTAAATCTTTGGCAAATTTTTTAAATAACTCTAATTCATGTTTGTTATGATCGTACAAAATGTAATCAATCATTACTATAATTCTCGATTTTTTTTTTTTAATTTTATTAGATAAATTAATTAGATTTTTTTTAATTTCCTCAACATCTCCCATTAAATGCTCAATTTGATGAATTGGGTTGGTATAGCCAGACACATGTATTTTTATTTGATCAAGATTTTCTTCTAGTATCAAATCAATATGTTTATCATTTAGCAATATACCATTTGTAGATAAAATTGAGCCACTTCTGTTTTGATTTAATAATTTTAACACTTTATCTATGTGTTTATAAATAAAAGGTTCACCGTTTACATAGGGTATAATAAGAAGAGTATGATCTTTTACTTCATTAACTATTTTACTAAATATATCAAAATCCATCCTACCCTTTTGAATGAATCCATTGGGGTTTTCTTTATTTGGATTCAGATCAAATATATTTCCTTTTTCATCACGACAAAAAACACATCTTTCATTACATTTATTAGAAAGTTCCATATTTATAACTACTGGATAAGTTGATGATTTATTAAGTTTTAAAATATAACTAATAGATGAATACATTATGTTAAAAATTTTTTTTATCGAAATTTTTTTATTAAAAAATAATGTTGTAATAATTTTAGCTTTTATTGAAAAATATTTGGAAATCATAAAGAAATAATTTATTATATATTTATATTAGCACCTTATTAAATCAACACATTTATAAAAAGCTTATTATAAAGTTTTAATCAGATTTAGAAACAAGTAAGTATACTATTGGAGTTCTATATTCAAACGCAGATATTCTTGATACAATCCTATAATATATATTCCAAATATAATTAAATTCATATTCAAATAATTTATATTTACTTGGATTAATAGAATGATTTAATAAAAAACTATTTAGGGCATTTTTATTCGAAAAATAGTTTGAAATAATTATATCAGGCTCAATTTTTCCTCCTTTTCGTTGATAATTTTCAAAAATAGATTTACTTACTGGAAAATAATAACTTTCAAAATATTCTAAAGACTTTTTACAGCCTTCAATATTGTTTATGGGGTTTCTGAATAATTTATAATCTTTTTTAAAATAATAATTCAAACGTTCATTAAAAATAACATTATGCATTACTGACTCGTTACAGTCTGGATTAGTTGATGAATGAATAAAAATTTCAGGATTATTAATCAATTCTTCATATGGTTTAAGATTTAAAAAAACATTATCAATATTTTTTCCAATTAAGTATCTATGATAAATCATAGATGTACCTGGTAAAATTAAATAAAAAATAGAAAAAGTAATCAAAATATTTAAAACATAATTTTTAAATAAATATTTAACTTTTCTTTTAAAAACAAAAATAAAAATATTAATAAATATAAAAATAATTAGAATTGCATAAATATCTTTATTAAAAATTAACGGTAAAAAGAATATAAAAGTTGTAATTAAAACCAACCGTTTTTTAAAAAATTCATTATTAAAATCACAATTTATAAAATATGGTAAAACTAATAAATAGCAAATAACCTGTTGATATTCACTGTGTTTTCCAAAAATAACTAGAGCAAAAAAATAAACAGTAGATGTTAGTAATAATGATATTGTATAAAAATTATTAATTATCAATTTTGAATTATAATTATAAAGAATATTTAAAAAAGAAATAAAGTAAATATAAAGAATTATAAAATCAGTTCTCGCATAATAATAAAAAAAATCTATTGGATTTTTTAGAGGATCTCCTATGCCTGAATATTTAGTATATGAAACTAAAAAAAAATACCCCACAATAGAATAAATAAAACATATAAGAAAAGAAAAAATATAAGTTTTATTATAAGTTTTAATTGACAAGGCCATTAAGAAAAAATTTAATGAAAATAAAATTATTATCGAACTTCTTTTTGATAAAAGAATCAAAGAAATTAAAACTATCATAAAAAACAAATAATATAATTTATTTTCATCAATAAATTTTTTAATCGTAAATAAAAAAATAGTCAGAAATAATATGAAAATAGTTTCAGTTAGTAATGGTTGGAAAAATGAAAAAATAAATGGAGGACTTAATATAAAAGTCAATATAACAGAAAATTCATAAAAATTATTTTTTTTTAAAACTATTTTTTTTAGAAATATTAATGAAATAAAAAATATTAAGAACTGCGCAAAAAATATAGATTCTTCATACTTGATCAAGTTAAAAATCAAAGCAATATTTTGTGCAATTCCTACAAACGGTTGGAATACATATTCGCTTTCAAGTGGATTGTAAAAAGGCCAATCACTAGAATACATATAAAAATAATTTCCAGATAATAATGTTCTAAAAAAATAATTCGAAGTATCGATAAAATTATAATCAGCAAAAAAAGTAATTATTACCAGTGGAAAAATGATAAAAAAAATAAGAAATAATAATGATTTATTTTTGGATTTCATAATAAAATAATATTTTTAATATTTATTATTGAGCTTTATACATTTTAATAAATTCATGTATTATTTTATTCCAATCGAATTTTTCAACAACTGTTTTTTGACCAAATTTATTTGTAGCCGATATGATATCTTTATTATTAATTAAATATTTTAATTCTCTCTCAAAAGTTGCTTTGCTGTTGCAAATTACTCCAAAATTATTATCTATTACAAAATCTTTTAAACCAACTTTATCACTTATTAACACTGATTTTCCAAAAAATATTGACTCTAAAACAACATTTGCAAAATTTTCAGATTTTGATGGCAATAAAAGATGTGAGGAGTTTTTATAAAAATAAATTTTACTTTCGCCATCTAAGTGTTCAATAAAATTAATGTTATCGTTTATATTGAGTTCACAACTCAAATTATATAAATCATTTAGATATTGTTTGTCGCCACTTCCAACTATATTTAAATTAAAATTTGAAAGATTGGCCTTACTAATTGATTTTATTATTAAATCTATATTTTTTTTTTTATCAATTCTGCCTAGATACAAAAGATTATTTTTTTTATTAAAATATTTGATATATTCAGAATTTAAATCATTTTTTTTTTGTTCTTTTAAAAGATAGTTAACATCAACACCGTTTGAAATAACTTGGATGTTACTATTTTTATAATAAAATTTAATTTTTTCTTTTTCTAATTCTGTAGTAGCATGAAAAACTTTAACTTTTTGTGATAAAATTTTTTTAAATAAATATAACCAAAACTTTTTTAATATTGTATTTTTATTTTCAATTAACTCCTTATCTAAAATTCCTCTAGGAGATAAAATAATTTTTTTATTAAATAATGCTGAAAATATTAATGATATTGCTGTAGGGAAATTAAAAATAGAATGAATATGCACTAATTCATATTTTTTTATATTTCTTAATAAAAAGAAAAACATATTTAAAGAGAGGTAAAATTTTGAAAAAAGTCTTTTAAAATAAAAAACACCTACTCCATCAATAATTTCTTTTACATTAGATTTAACATTTTCTTTATTTCCCTTATCTGTGGTACAAACTGTAACATCAATCTTATTATTTGTTAAAAATTTTGATAGATGATGAATTTGAAAGATTGGTCCTCCAAATTTGTATGCAGGATAATAAGTTGGTACTACTATTAGAATTTTCAATATAAATTAGTAAATGTTTTAGTATTAAATATCTTTAATCCTTTAATTAATTCATTAATTCCATCTTTAATAGAAACTTTAGGTTTGAAGCCTTTTTTTTCTATTTTTTCATTTGAAACTAAATAATTTCTTTGATCAGGGTCCTTACCAGTTTCAGATTGATAAATTTCTAAATCAGGCAAAAACTCTTTAATCAATTTACATAATTCATATTTTGATAAGTTTGCGTCACTTAATCCTACATTAAATATATTACTAACAAAATTTTTTGGGTTTTCTATTGCTAAATTAAATACGTCCGCCACATCTTTTACATGAATAAAGTTTCTTTTAAAATGGGACTCAAATAGTACTATTGATTTGTCATTTAAAGCTTTGTAAGTAAAGTCATTTACCAATAAATCTAAACGCATTCTTGGTGACATTCCAAAAACTGTAGCGAGCCTAAAGCTTATAGAGTTTTCCCTATCCATTAGTATTTTTTCAATTTCAACTTTTTCTTTTGCATAAAGAGATAATGGTTTTAATTCAGAATTTTCATCACAATAATTATCTTTATTACCCGACCCATATGCTGAATTTGTTGTTGGCATTATTATTAATTGATTATTTGAAACTATTTTGAATAAAGATAAAATACTTTCCTTATTAATACTTGAGGCTGCCCAGGGATCTTTATTGCACAAAGGAGCTCCAACATATGCTGCTAAAGGAATAATAATATCAAAATTTTTAATTATACTATTTAAAATATCAATATTTCTGCAATCTTCTTTAATTAAATTAAAATTCTTATTTATAATTGATGTTGTAAGTGAGGATTGATTAAACTTATAATTATCTATAACAGTCACTTTATGGCCATTGTTTAATAAAAGAGGTGTCAATATTGAGCCAATATAACCAGCACCACCAGTAACTAAAATATTATATTTTTTCATATGCAATCGATATTATTTAAAATCTTTACAATTTCTATAATCTTTTTTTTTTCTAGATAAGGACTGTTTCCGATGTAGTAACCAAAATTATGAACTTTTTCTACATTTTGATAATTGGAAAAATTTATTTTTTTTATAATACTTTTTAAGTATGGTTGGCGCATTTGATTACCACCTCCTGCATTGCCTCTTCTAAATTCAATTCCATGTTTTGTAAGAGCCTTCTCAAACAAATTTCTTTGTTTTATTGAGTCTGATTTTAATATTAAAGGGAATGCATAATTGGAATTTCCTTTAGTATCATATTTAACAAAATATTTTTTTTCATCCAGTAAGCTTAAAAAAATATTAAAATTTCTAATTCTTTTTTTATTATTGATATTTAGTCTTTTAAGTTGATTAATTCCTAATACCGCTTGTATTTCATTACTTCTCATATTGTGACCCGCATGCATAAATATAAAATTAGGTGATAATTTTTTGTATTTTTTTTTTAACTTATTCTCCATTTTAACATTACCAGACTCTCTCAAAAGCCCATGACCTCTAAGCATTTTTGTTAATTCATATATTTTTTTATCATTGGTGCTAATCATGCCACCTTCTATTGTTGACATATGATGAGCATAATAAAATGAAAAATTTGATACTTTTCCAAAAGATCCAAGTTTTTTTTTTCTAAACGTGGCACCATGTGATTCACATACATCTTCTATTAAAAGAATTTTTTTCTTATTTAATGTTTTCAAAAGTTTTTCATTTAGTCCATTAAAACCTTGAGCATGAGTTATAAAAACTGCTTTTGTTTTATTATTTATACTTTTAAGCACTTGATCAATGTTCATTGATAAATTATTTAAGTTAATATCTACAAAAACAGGTTTAAAACCATTTTTTATCACTGAGACTATGTCAGAGTTCCAAGTAAGTGGTGGAACAATAATCTCTCCTTTTCCATATAAAATTTTAATTGCCGCAAGGGTTAAATAATTAGCTGACGATCCAGAATTAACAAAAACACTATACTTTACACCTAACCATTTGCTCCAAAGTTTTTCGAATTCTTTAACTTTTCTAGAAGCTGTAAAAAAATCACTCTTTAATATAAATTTTGATAAAATTTTTTTGTCGTTTTCTGTGATATTGTTAAACATTAATGGATGAAAAAATTTAGATTTCATTATGTATAATTTGCGACCCAGTATTTTCAGGTTTAATTTGAAGAATTGTAAATTTATTTAGTTTTTTTTTAAAGTTGGATATTTTATTTTTATCTATATAAAATAACATGAAACCACCTCCGCCCGCTCCTAACAGCTTTCCACCAAGAGCTCCATTTTTTATTCCAAGTTCATAGATTCCATCAATCTTTGAGTTTGAAATAAATGGGCTTAAACTTTTTTTTTCTATCCAGGTTTCATGCAACAACCTCCCAAAATCATTTGGGTTATCTTCTTTTATTAGCTTATTAGCTTCAATGACATGGTTTAAAATTTTTTTTATATTAGTTTTTTTTTTATTATTAAGTTTAGGTATATATTTACCTGCTATACTTTCAGCTCTTCTTTGTAAGCCAGTGTACACCAAACAAAGATTATTTTTCATCGCATTTTCAAATTTTGTTTGAAGCTTAATTTTATTAATAGCAAATCCCTTTTTTGAAAAATCTATTTTATTAAACCCACCATAAGAAGCTGCAATTTGATCTTGATAACCAACATTTTCATTTAAAATATTTCTTTCAATAAAAAAACTTTTTTGAGCAAGCTCTTTTTTTGATATTTTATTCTTTTGATAATTTTTCAATACATTTACCAATCCTACAACAAAGGAAGAGCTAGACCCCATTCCACTTTTTGACGGCAGGTCACCATCGTAATGAATTTCTAATCCATCATTTATTTTGGAATTTAATAAAGTCACCCTAACTGCTGGATGTAAAATTTGGTCTATTTTTTTTACTTCTTCAACTATTGAATAGCTAACTCTGTAATTATGTTCAAAATATTTGTTTAACTTTCTACAAGTGACATAAATATACTTATTTATTGATGTTGATATTACAGTTCCACTATTTTTTAAATACCATTCTGGATAGTCTGACCCACCTCCAAAGAAAGAAATTCTATATGGTGTTTTTGAAATAATCATTATTATTTTTCATTGTAATAATCTCCATATTCAACAAGTATGGTACTCTTATTATTTTTAGCATCTATTGCTTTTTTATATTCAATAAATATTTTGTCAGGTTTGTCTAATCTTACAACATTAATATTAGGACACATCTTTTTAACCTGGCTTGTAAAATCTCCCACATGTTGACATTGTGGATGCAATGGTCTTTTCGACCCAATACCAGTTCTAATTATTGCTTTTGATTTATACTTGCCATTTGTCATTATATTAAATTTGTCCAAATGATTGACTAGCTGATTCATAGCTAACAATAAAAAATTCCATCTTGGAAAAATACTCACAGGAGTATAACCTGTCATCATCAAACCAGTTGTAATTCCCATTTGCATTTCCTCAGAAACAGGCATTTCCAATTTTTTGTTTTTTTTTACATTTATCAAAGTATTTGACATTGCGGTACCTGCAACTTCAACAGCTTGACCTATAAAAATTGTATTTCTTTTTTGAGATATGTAGTCCATAGACTTTTTTAATTCATTAAAATATTTCATTAAAACTGCACTCTTTTTCCAGCCCCTGCGTGTGGATATTTTAATTTGTACTTATAATATGTAACAAATTTATTTTTTTTATTTTCAAAACTAAGTTTTTTTTGTGACCATGCTTTCCTGGTATCAGTACAAACTGATTTACCATTGTCCTCAATAATAAAATGTATCGGAAGATTTTTATTCATAGAAAACTTTAAGCATTCATGCATGATTCCTGTTTCTGCAGTCATTTCACCTAAAAAGCAGAATACTTTAGATTTCTTTTTTTTTAATTTATTTGCCATAGCAACACCAGTTGCTATTGGTAAAATCCCACCTACAATAGCTGATGAATATATCTTGTATTCTGGAAAACAAAGTGAAATAGATTTACCATTTAAAATTTCTTTTTCTAAAATTTTCTCAGGTACACCTTTAAGTAAACATTGGTAATGTGATCGCCATGAACAAAATACCCAGTCATTAACTTTTATTTTTTTAAAAATTTTAATTAAAATTTTTTCATTATTGCTATAGAGATGAATTGGTGATCTAATTTTAGCTTTATTAAATAAATCTGCTATTTTTTTTTCAAATGATATTAATTTATTAGAATTCATATTTTTTAATAGTTGTTTATTATATCATTTTCACTAACTTTCAAATAGTGATTTAAAAAGGTAAACATATGTTAATTAATTTTGAAATAAATTTAAAAAAAAATATATCTTAAGTTTTTAATTAAAATTACCACTTTATTATTTTGTAAATCTTTCAAAAAAAACTTGAAACATGTATGCAGAACCCCACTTCAAAACTTTAAGTTTTCTTTCTCCACCTATTCTTTCGGGCTCATCACCAGGAATTTCAGAGTAATTAACTTTTCTTTTCATCGCTCTTATTGACATCAATGGTTCCCAACTAATTTGAGTATTAAATATTTTTTCAGGTAATGAATAAGATTTCTCATCAAGTAAATTTAAATCATCAATAAGGCTTTTTTTAAATCCTCTATAAATGACCATTGGATCTGTAATTTTTGAAAAATAAAGCAAATTAATTAAGAATCTAAACAACCAGTTTCCAAAAGATGTAATTAAATCATCATCATAACTTTTTGCATTATCTTTATACCTTGAAACAATTACCATTTCATAATTTTTATCTAATTCATTAATTAAATCTACTAATAACTCAGGCACAGAGTTGCCATCAGGGCTAAATGTGATTATATGAGAGGTTGTGACTTGGTCAAAGTACTCAAAATAAGCATGCCTAAAACCTTTCTTTTTTTGAATATAAATTTCAACATTATTTTTTTTTGCCCACTCAATAGTTCCATCAGTCGAGCCACCATCTAAAATGACAATTTTAGAAAAAAGATTTTTATCTATTTTATGATATATAGCTTGGATACCCTCAATTTCATTCAAGGTCAGTATTAATAAGGTATATGTGTTATTCATAAAATAAACTACTTAATTTCAAAGATTGTGTATCCAAATTTTTTGATAAAATAAACTTTATTAAATTCTTTTTTATAAATTATTACCTTTATTAAGTTTGAAATTAAAGTATTGATGAAAAATTGTGTATTCGAAAACATCTCTTCATATTTTTGAGACCTTAATAAACCACAATTACCTTTATTTTTTGAAGAATAACCATAAAAATTTAACATTAAGTCACCTTTTTGAGGTAAAGATTTTTTAAATTTATCTTGAAATATAGAGTTTTTATAATCATCTAAATTGTTATCAAAAGGCGAAAGTTTTGAGTTTAAAATATTTCTAGTATTATTTTTTAATGAATAAAATTCAAACTGATCTACATCTATATTATTATATTTAATATGTTCACCTAAAATATATACATGTGCAAGATTTCCATCTGTTAAATTATTGCAAATAAAAATTTTTGTTACATCTTTATTCTCTTTAATACTTTTGGTTAAATATTTTACAGTATTGTTAAATGTTGTAGAAAGGCTCTTACTCTCAAAAAAATAAAATATTGAGTTAAAAAATGAAATAAAAACTATGAAGACCGTAAAAATAATAACTAATTTTTTTTTAAAATTAATAAATTTTAAAAAATATAAAACCCCTTCATAAAATAAAGGAAATAATAAAAAATAGCACACATATAAATAATAAGGACCGTACAGTCCTAATGATATAAAAAATAAAATATTCATTATTCCGGATATAAACATAGATTTGTAGAAGTTATTTCTTGATATTTGTAATGAAATAAAACCCACCGGTATAATTATAAAGAATAATATAGGATCATTAAATATACTATACCTAATTAAAGTAAGTATACTATTTTGTAAAAAATTAAAATTTAAATTTTTAACATAAGCCAGATCATTACTCTTGTATGCAATATTTATATAAATTAAAATTAAAAAATAAATTAAGGATAATATTATAATTAGACTTATTATATTTTTATTGTTAGTTCTATTTTTATAATCAAAAAAATAATAGCCAAGGCTAAAAAATATTAAAATAATAAAATTATTTTCCTTATATAATAAAGTTAAAATAGTAGTAATAACTAAAAATGTATTCCAAAAAATTCTCGAATTTAAATTTTGTGAATTTACACTCTTAATAAATAAATATAAAAAAATAATTATTAATAAACCAGACATATCTTCTGCATATAACAATCTTGATGACAATAAATGAAATGACGGTGAGGATATGATAAATATTGTAAATAAAATAAAAATTTTTTTATCATAATTATTATAAAAATAACCAAGTGTGTGAAAATAAATCACAAATGTTGATAAAATAATTATCGAAATGAGAAAAAAAGAATTATTTATATTTATTCCAAGAAAAATAGGTATGTTAAATTCTTGACCAGTGATTGGGCTAAATCTACCTAACAAATACGGATCATAGTAAGTAAAATTATAATCATAAAATGGAAAAAATAATTTATTTTTAAAATAGTAAAGTAAATGATATTCGTCCCACGGACCTATATTGCTGAAAGAAGAGTATAAAATAAGAAAAATAGAAAAAAATAAAAATAAATAATTTTTTTTAAGTACATTAAACATTTACAACACATCCTTTAAAAGTGATTTGTACTTTCTAGATTTATATTTAGACAAAATAGTATTAGTGAAACTTCTAAAATAATTAAATAATCTTAATAATGCTTTTAAAAAAAAAAAATATTTAAAAATGTTCTTTAATAAATTATATTTTCTAATTAACTTAGTGAATTGACCCTCCTTTAGAAAATTTAATATTTTTTCTAGGCCACTATTATTATCTTTAATTAAACACGAGAAAAATTGTTTAAATACTATACCGTCTACATCAGGTTCTAAATTTTTAAAAATTATATCTTTTTCGATGTTGCTAAAATTGTTATTTTTATCAAAATTTTTTTTGAATAAATTGAAACCATTAATTTGTTTTTTATCTATAATATTTATCTTTTGACTTGTTGAGTCAGTATGAGAAATTAAAACACCTCCAATTTTTTTTATACAATAGATATTAGAATGAGATATCAGGTCAATAAGCCATAAACCATCAGCCATAGGTCCATATTCATGATTTATAGAATAGTTGTAATTCATTTTTTTTTTGAATAACATTGCGGTCCAAGTTCTTGGAATTAAATTTTTTGACATTCTAATTACCGCCTCATTACATTTCATAAAGCCTAATTTGTAATCAGTAAAAGGGCCTGCTAATAAATTTTTTTTTTGGTTTATAACAATGGTGTCAGCAATGACTATATCGATATTTTTTTCTTCATGAAATACATTAATACATTCTTTTAAAAAATTTTTTGTTAATTGATCATCATCTGAAATTACATTGAAATATCTTGTATTAACTTTAGAAATACCAAAACTAAAATTTTGATACAGTCCTATATTTTTATTATGCCTATAATATTGAATATTTTCAAATTTCTTTTGATATTTTTTTACTAGTTCTTCGGTCGAGTCTTGTGAGTTGTTATCACAAATTACTATTTTATTTTTATCTTTAGTATCAGATTGTTGTAATAAACTAATTATAGTTTTTTCTAACAAGTGTGCTCTATTTCTTGTAGGTACTACTGTAGTAATTTCTGACAACATAACCTATTTATCAATAATATTATTCAAACTTCATTAGTATAAATTTTATAATTTTATTATCTTTATAATATTTTAACAAATTTGTTTTAAAAAATATAATTGATAAAAATAGGAAGTAACTTACATACACAAATGCTCCATTAAACATACTTTCTGAGAAATAGTTGAAAAATGAGTACGAAAAAATTAAATATATTACTGAGCAAAGTGAAAAAGTTGCAAATTTTTTGTAGATATTAAAAAAATCAATTGAATTTAGGATTTTCTTTAAAAAAATTGCTAAAAAGATTAATGATATCAGGTTTGAAAATAAAAATGACAAAGCTATCATCTCTATTTTTAAATTATTATAAAAAAATAAAATAATTAATATATAAGATATTGAGCTTATTATTCCATAATATATCTGTACTTCTGGTTTATTAAAACTAGATATAATCCATATAATTAAATTACAAAATGATTTTGCAATATAAGAAAGTATTATGATTAAAAAAATTATTTTAGTTTGACTACCAGGCATTTCATTGAATACAAAATAATAAATATAATCTGATAGACAAAATATCAAAATTCCAACATTTAGACTTACAAAGTTGTTGAATACTAACCAACTTTTTGAATTAGTAGCAAATTTTTTTTTTGAATCATTTATATTTGATGTTAATTCAGGAAAAATTGTTGTGGCAATACTACTTCCAACTATTTCAATTTTTTGAGAAACACTATGTATAACTGAATAAATACCCAAGTAATTTATTGAAATTAACGTTAAAACTAAAATTCTATCAAGAAAACTTGAAAAAAAAGAGATCAACGATCCAAAATATATTTTAAGGGAAAAATCAAATATTCCTGATACACTTTTAAAATAAAATTTTGCAATTAAGATACTGTAGTTTGTGTAAAGTATTATAAAAAACGCAAATATCAAAAGACTGATTACATTTGTACCAATATAGACGTACCCAACTGTATAGCTACTCAAACCATAATTAAGTGTAATTATTAATCCAAGTAAGTTTATAAAATTTGCAAAAAGATTTAGATACGACCAAATATGTGGCAAATTATAACCCATTAAAATAGATCCTAAAACATTTCTTGGTATAGAAATCAGCATTCCTATTATTAGAAAATAAATAATTAAATAATCATCCAAACTTTTAATATCTAAAAAAGATAACAAAATAGGGTTCTGTAAAAAATAACCTAAAAAAAAAATAAAAAATAAAAAAAATATAATTGAAATAAAAAAAACAGATTGAGCTAATTTGATTACATAATTAGGATTAGAAACTCTATATTTTGCTATTTGATGTGTTATCCCAGCAGTAAGTCCAAAATCCGAGAAAATCAATATAAATTGAGTTAATATAACAGCTGCATTATATAAACCTAAAAAAAATATTCCAAATTCTTGATAAAAAAAACGATTAATAAGTAATAAAAAAAAAATATTAATAATTTGAGTAAATATGGAAATAAGTTTATTGAACACAGTTTATTTAATTTTTTTTAAGAAACACATTGGCGAGTGAGTAATTCTTTTATTTAATTTACTCTCATTAAATAGCCAATTAGGCTCACTTAGTACAAACTTAGTATTATTTTTTAGAAATTTTTTAATTGCTTTTATAGGATTATCTTTGATCCAATGCTTTTTTCCTCTAGGTGTATCATTTACTAAATTCATAATCCCGTCACAAGCAACTATATATGAGCCTTTAGTTACTAATTTTGAATAAGTTATCAATTCGTTATAAACATGTTCATAACTATGGTTTGAGTCTAAAAAGATAAAAACTTTGTCGTTTTGCTTTATATTTTTTTTTACATTTTTAAAAATTTTAGAGTCTGTTGATGAGCCTTCAAATAATTTGATATATTTTGATAATGAGTGACTTTTAATAGCTTTTAAATTTTTACTTCTGATTTTTATGTCAACAGCAATAACTTTTCCTTTATTTTTAATTTGATCCATTATTGAGGCAAATAAAATTGCAGTCCCTCCATGAGCAATACCAGTTTCCACAATTTTAGTAGGTTTAATTTGAAAAATAAGTTCTTGCAGCCTTACAATATCTTCTGGAACTTGAATTATTGGTCTACCTAACCAAGTAAAAGTATAAGAATATTTTTGATTCCATCCAAGCTTAATCCATAAATCTGAAATATATTCGAATGATCTTTTTGAATAAAGATCTATATTTTTATTTTTTATATTGATAATATTTTTTTTTGTATCAATTAGTATTTTCATATATTACTCAAAATCTAATGAATGAATCTTATAGTCAAAGTTACTTTTATAATCTAATTCTTTTTTTATCTCGCTGGATATGTTCCAGGGGAAAACTAATATATTTTTAGGTTTAGATTGGATTAAATAATCTATATTTCTGATTTGTATTTTAGTTCCAGGAATATACTTATTCTGCTTTGTTAAGTTATTATCAATTATGTAGCTTATATAATTGTCTATTTTGCAAAAATTTATTAGTGTTGTAGCCTTTGCTGGTGCTCCAAATCCACAAATTTTAACATCATTTAAACTTTCTAAATATTTAATTATTTTATCCTTTTTGATATCAACTTTACTTTGGAAATTTAAATAGATATCTTCTTTACTAAGTCCAAATTCATATTCCTCATCTCTAATTTTCAGTACTGATGTGTTTTCTTTAAAAAAAGCCTCTTGATGACAAACATAAACTCTCAAAGATCCTCCATGAGTTGATATTTTTTTAATGTCAAATATTCTTAAGTCAAATTTTTTAAGTAAATAATCTACAGATATAATAGACAAGTAAGAAAAATGTTCATGATAGATAGTATCAAATTGTGTTTTATTTATTAAGTTTAACAAGTGTGGAAACTCTAATATCCAACAACCGTCTTTGTGTAGAATGTTTTTTATGCCTTTTACAAAACTGTTTATGTTAGGGACATGTGCCAAAACATTTAAAGAAAATATTATTTTAGAATATTTATATTTTTTTAAAATATATTCAGATGTTTCTTCATTAAAAAAAAAATTTTCAGTATTTATATTTTGTTCGTTTGCATAATCAGCAATGTTTTTTGCTGGTTCAATACCTAAAATATTATTATAATATTTTTTTTTAAAATTCTTTAAAAGATAACCATCGTTACTTGCTATTTCAGTTATTAAATCATTATTTTCAAGTGTAAATTTTTTTATAGAGTCTTCACATAAATTTGATGCGTGCTTCAACCAGTATGATGAATAGGATGAAAAATAAGCATAATCAGTAAATATATCTTCCGGTATTACTGTTTCTGGAAGCTGCACAAGCATACAATTCGAACATAAAAAAACTTTTAACGGATAATGTATTTCATCATTAATTTTTTCTAATGATTGTCTATAAGAATTTGCAAGTGGAGTTTTATTTAAATCACAAAAAACTTTAGTTAATTTATTTTTACAAATTCTACATTTTATCATTTTTATAAATAATATTTATTAATTTGATTCATACATATAAGATCTGGGTTTTCACCAATTAAAAACTCTTTATACCACTCGCTTGTTAATCTAATCATTTCTTTAAAACTAAGATGTGTTTTCCATGATAATACATATTTAGATTTATCAGAATTTAGTTTAAGTATTTTTTTTTCTTTTTGTCCTGATGATGAATAAATAAATTTAAAAGATATGTTTTTACTAAACTCTTTACATATTTTTTTAACAGTATAATTGCTATTATTCGATGAAAAGTTCCATGCACCAGAATATTTGCTGTTATTATGTAGTTTTTCAACCAACATCATATATCCATTATTACAATCTAATACATGTTGCCATGGTCTTACGTAGTTTTTATTTCTAATTTTTAATTTTTTTTTTTTAACTATTGATCTATAAATGTCAGGTACAAGTCTATTTAAGGAAATATCACCTCCACCAATAACATTTCCAGCCCTAGCTGTAGCAAGATTTGTATATTTTGCTTTAAAAAATGAACTTAAATAACTTTTAGAGATTATTTCAGCACAAGCTTTACTGGCTGAATAAGGGTCCTCTCCTCCTAATTTATCGCTTTCCTTGAATTTTATATTTTTTTCTTTATTTTCATAAACTTTGTCACTTGTTACTACTAAAATTGATTTTACACTTGTGTTGACTCTTGCACTTTCAATAATATTTGCTGTTCCCATAACATTGACATCAAAAGTAAGAGTAGGATTTGTTAAACCATTAATTACTAGTGATTGAGCTGCCATATGAATTATAATTTCAGGTTTTACTTTTGAAACTATTAAATTCAATTTTTTTAGGTCTCTGATATCACACTTGTATTGATGGTTAATGTATCTTTTTAAATGTTTTTTTTTAATAAGTGAGGAATTTGTTGATTCATTATCTATTCCAAAAATTTTGGCTTTAAAAAAACTGAGTTGTAGACAAAGCCAAGAACCTTTAAATCCTAAATTTCCAGTTATTAATACTTTTTTTTTTTTCCAAAAATTTTTTTTTAATTCCAAATTTTCCAGGGAGCCTCTCCTTTTTCCCAAGTTTCATTCAGCATTATTGCTTCACGATTTGTATCCATGCACTGCCAAAAGTTATTATGCTTATAAACAGCTAATTCATTTTTTTTGGTTAGCCTTGTCAGCAATCCCTTCTCAAGAGACTCTTCTTCTTTATCAGTTAAAAATTCCAGAGCTTTTTTATTAAATATGCAAAATCCACCATTAATCCATGATTCTTTAGAAGTTGATTTTTCTTTAAAATCTTTACAAATACCATCTTCGACAACCAGATTACCAAAACGAGATTGATTATGAACAGCTGTTATTGTTCCCAATTTTCCTGATTTTTTATGAAATTTAATTAATTTATCAATATTAATATCAGATATTCCATCTCCATAAGTTAGCATAAAATTAGTGTCATTATCCTTTAACAAATAATCTCTTATTAACCACAATCTATAACCAGTAGAAGAATTTAAACCAGTTTCTGAGAGAATCAATTTCCACTTACTATCATCGGATGTATTTTTACTTAAAAATTTTACTTGATTATTTTTTCCAAGTTTAATCTCAATATCATTATTTAAATTATCATAGTTTAAAAAATAATTTTTGATAATTTCTGATTTATATCCCAAAGTAAGAATAAAATTATGAAAACCGAAGTGAGAATATGATTTCATTATATGCCACAGAATTGGTTTGGTACCAATGTTTATCATCGGTTTGGGCTTGAACTCAGTTTCTTCTCTTATTCTGGTTCCAAATCCTCCACATAAGATAACTGTATACATTGATTTTTTAAATTTTCTTTATAAAATTATATAGTTTATTTCCATAATTATCCCAAGTATTATTATTTATAACATTTTTTATTTCTAACTTGCAATTAGTTTTATTTTTTATTTTATAAAAATTAATTATTTTTTCTGTCAACTCATTTACATCATTGAATTGAAAAATATCTCCTCCACCTGATTGTTGTATGATATCAGCTGCACCAACATTTGATGAAACAATTACAGGTAACCCAGAACTTATTGCTTGTAATACAACTAATCCAAATCCGTCTGCTAAAGATGGTAAAACAAATAAATGGCATTTAGATAGTATATTAGATAATTTTGATTGTGGAATAGATCCATAAAATTTCACATCATCTGTTGAAATCTTTTTTAAATATTTATTATAATCTTTTGATCTGCTGCTGGCTCCTATTAATACTAATTGAGAACCACTGATATTGGCTAATTTGAAGGACTCTATCAAATTATGCACTCCTTTTCTTGGGCTAAGAGAGCCGCAAAATACTATTGTAAATTTATCAAATTTTTTTACTTTTTTTGATTTAAATAGAATATTATCTACAGCATAATTTAAAACATTTATTTTTTTTTCTTCAACTCCTGAATTAATTATTGTTTTTTTAGCACTATAACTAGGAACAATAATTTTTTTGGCTTTTTTAAATTCTGAATTCATTCTCTGAATTTGCCAGGCTGGAGCTATAAAATCTTGATGGTCTATTGAAATTCGTTCACATTCATGAATTATTATTTTTTTTTCATATTCGGGGTGCAAGCTACCATGATCGACCACTGATATAATATTATTTTCATTACAATATTCTATTGTTTTTGTAACAAAAGAAGACAAACCAATAAATATATCTGGTTTATTATGTTTTTTAATTAAAGTTTTTTTTATAAATAAGTCAGTTTCTAATGTTACATATTTTTGTAATTTGTTATCAATAAAATTTGGAAGATATTTTCCTATATAATTTAAATAACCAATAAAAGAATTATTAATAGATTTCTTAACGTCAATTTGAAATTTTTTTAAATGAAAATTTGGATGACAATGTATAATATTATTTAACAAACCTTTTTTTTGAAGCTGCTTTGCTTGATCAAATATATGAAATCTACTGCAACAAGATGTATCTACTTTAATCATTTTTTTCTTTATTTATAATTTTTAATAAACCATTAAATTCCCCATATCTAAAAGCAAACTCTTGAATTAAATAAGAGGGTAAAAATACAAAAAAATTAAATATTTTATTACTAGAAAATTTAGAAATTTGAAATAAATTAAAAATTAAGGGAGCAACCAAAACTATTTTTAAAAAAGATACAAGAGACTTAATTATAAACTTTAACAATAGATAGCTAATTGATTTATTAAAAAAATAGTATGGCTGATATGCTGACATCAACCCCCTAGTTTTTCTTACATTCCAATAATCACTTAATTTATATGGTGAATTATGAAAAACAAATATATCTTTATCGTGAATTTTTTTATATTTTTTTTTAGATAGCTTTTTACCTAAAGTCCAATCTCTACAAAAATTAAAAGGATATATCCCACCTGAAATCATATTTACTTCTAATGCCGCTTTTTTTTTCACTGAATATCCTTGAGTTGTAAAAATATTTTTTAAATTAGATTCTGCAAATTTGTGTTGAGCTTCTATAAATCTTGGGAAAATATATTTTTGATTTAGTATTTCAGATGAAACCGTAACCCAATCGTAGCCATTTTCATAATGCTTTAAAATCTTTTTTAAATAATCTTTTGGTAAAATAGTGTCTGCTGTTAAAAATACTATTATATCTCCATTAGATTTTGTAATTCCTAAATTTCTTGCGTTACAACAACCAGTATTGTTACCTGCTACTAATTTTATATTACTATTTGTATAATTTTTGACTATTCTTCTTGTATTATCTGTAGAGTCATCAACTACTATAATTTCATATTTTTTATAAGTTTGATTTATACATGAATTAATTACATTTTTAATATCAACTTCTTCATTTTTTGAAGCAATTAAAAAAGTAAAATACATCTAATTATTTATTATCTGAAAGTTTGGTAAAGGGAATACAAGTTTTTTATTTTTAAATTTTTTATTATTTAAAAAAAAACTTTTAAAATGCCATGGTAGTATAAAATAATAATCAGCATTTTCCTTTAAAACTTCTTCCTCCGATACGATTGGTATGCCTGTTCCTGGTGTAAATTTACCATGTTTATCAATGTTAACGTCACCTATTTTAAGTATATTTTTTTTATTTAATTTTAGATATTGTAATAGAACATTGCCCTTTGTAGATGCTCCAAGGCCCATAATTATTTTGTTATTTTTTTTACTATTATTAAAAAAATTGAGGATTTTTTTGGAAACTTTGTTGATTTTTAAATTGAATTTTTTCCAAGCAAATCCATCAACAAAACCATTTTTTTTTCTTTTAAAATTATTTTTTTAATTAATTGAATTTTTTCTTTATATTTTGAATTTTTTTTGGATACTGTTATTGAAAAACTTCCACCATTTATATTATTAAATTCAACATCTATAATCTTAAAGTTCGTAATAGAGCACATATATTGTATTTGGTGTAAAGTATAATATTCTAAGTGCTCTTGGCATATTGTATCGAAAGACATAGTTTTAATCATTGATGGCAGATAACTTTGCTCAAAAATCCACACACCGTCATCAGATAAAGTATTATAAATACCATTCATAAATTTAATTGGATTTTCTAAGTCATAGAACATGCTAAAAGATGTAATAATTTCAGCTCTTTTTTTTTTAAAAATTTTTTTAAATAGTTCAAAGCTAAAGAAATTAGATGAATATTTTATATGTTTTGGGTAGTGCTCTTTAAATTTTTTAGCAGTTGGATCAAAACCAAATAACTCATATTTCCTTTTTGGATAAGCTTTTAATGTTGTTGCATCATTTGATCCTATATCAATAATTAAAGGTTTCTTTTTATTAAAATTATATTTTCCCATTATATATTTTGTTTTACTTTTTAGATGTTTGGACATTGATTTGTTTAAACCAGATCTGTATCCATAATTTTTACCGTATAACTCTCTAAAGTCATATTTGTGACTTAATTGTACTAAATTACATTCAGAGTTTGAATTACATTTTGAAATCTCTAAAGGTCCATTGGTAATTTTAATGTTTTTATTAGAAGGAAATACTCCAGTCAAATACTGGTTGCCTAACTTTGATAACGTTATTAACTTTCTTGATCCACAAGCTCTACAATTTTTGATTTTTTTAATCATCTCATTTATTTCACTATTATTAATATCTGAAATATCTTAGTTATAGCAATCAATAACAACAATTTTGTAACTAAGTAAATAATTTTTTTGATTATTTAATAATATTAATAATTTATTAGTATAACAATCATATTATTAAGGCTCTAAACTATTTTGTTCTTTTAAGATTAATTGCCTTTGTAATTGATTACAGAATTTAATTAATTTAGATCTTATATCCTGATTTTTTACTATCAATTAAAAAGGCTTTAACTGTCTCTATAGTAAGTTGATCAAATGTTTTTCCAAATTTTTCTATCTTCTCAATAGTAGTCGGTGGAATAGTGATTATATGGCAACCTAATTGTTTTGCTTGAAGATAGTTATAAGGCTCTCTAACACTCGCCCAGAGTATTTCAACATTCTTAAATTTTTTTGCTAAAGCAATGCTTTTTTTAAATTCTGGAAGTGGATCTTTACCAGAGTCAGCTGCTCTACCTGCAAATATTGATATAATTACTTTAGATTTTTTATTAATTATTTTTAAAATTTTTTCGGTTTGTCTAGCACTATAGATTGCTGTGATGTTAAGCTTAATATCTAAATTATTGAGCTCTTTAATAATTTTACCCATGAAAACACCCTTCGAATTAGTGACTGGTACCTTTACATAAACATTTCTTGCCCATGTATTTATTTGAATTGCTTGCTTTTTCATCTCAGCATACTCATCAGCAAAAACCTCAAGTGAGACTGGCTTGCTTTTACAAATTTTTAAAATTTTTTTTGAATAAGATTTATAATTTTTTGCTCCAGCTTTCCTCATTAAACTGGGATTAGTTGTAAAACCTCTTACTATTTTTTTCTTATTAAATTTTTTAATTAAATCTAACTCTGCAATGTCACAGAAAATTTTTGTTTTCAATTTATTGCCTATAAGTTTTTAGTAATATCCTCTGTCATTTTCTTTGCATCTGAAAACAACATAAGAGTGTTTTCTTTATAAAATAGATCATTATCAATTCCTGCATATCCAGGAGATAGACTTCTTTTTACAAATAAAACTGATTTACATTTTTCTACATCTAATACTGGCATACCGTAAATCGGGCTCTGTGGATCTGTCTTTGCAACTGGGTTAGTCACATCATTAGCACCTATTACAAAAGCTACATCTGCGTTTGCAAAATCATTATTAATTTCCTCCAATTCAAATACTTCATCATAAGGAACATTTGCCTCTGCAAGTAATACATTCATGTGTCCTGGCATTCGTCCAGCTACTGGGTGAATTGCATAAGAAACTTTTATGTCTTTTTTTTTTAACGTATCAACCATCTCTCTTAAAGCATGTTGCGCTTGAGCAACAGCCATACCATAACCTGGTACAATTATAACAGATGAAGCATTTTTCATTAAAAAAGCAGCATCATCAGCATTTCCACTTTTCACTGGTCTTTGTTCTTTATTTTGTGACGATGATGATTGTTCGGTTGCACCAAAACCGCCCAAAATAACGTTAAAGAATGATCTATTCATTCCTTTACACATTATGTATGATAATATTGCACCAGATGATCCAACTAGTGCTCCTGTAATTATTAATGCAGTATTTTCTAATGTAAACCCAATTCCTGCAGCAGCCCAACCTGAATATGAATTTAACATTGAAATTACAACTGGCATATCTGCACCCCCAATCGGAATTATTAATAAAAATCCAATTAAAAATGAAACAGCTAACAATATCCAAAATAAATTAGAAGATTGTGTAGAACAAAGGAGATAAATTAGTAAAATTATTGAAATTAAGATTATAGCATTTAGTGGATGTTGCCCTTTAAAAGTTATAGGTGATCCAGACATAATTCCTTGAAGTTTTAAAAAAGCAATAATTGAACCTGAAAAAGTAATCGCACCAACTGCTGCACCAATTGACATTTCTATTAGGCTTCCAAGTTTAATGTTCCCCTTAGATCCTAAATTAAAAGCCTCTGGATTTAAAAAAGCTGCTATCGCAACAAAAACAGCTGCTAAACCAACTAAACTATGAAAACCTGCAACTAGTTCTGGCATGGCAGTCATTGGAATTTTAAAAGC
>MDTG01229061.1_pt1 | contig 26595 bp, 25 predicted proteins | sample 811421 | NCBI WGS metagenome assembly MDTG01 (sample SAMN05326645, study PRJNA326480) | marine metagenome | isolation source: seawater | place: Pacific Ocean: South East | collected 2011
TATAATTTAAAGATCTTCTCTGGTTCTAACCACATCCATTTCTTTTGGTACTGCCAACCCTGAAACTGCTGGAGTTGCTGGAGGAGTTGCTGGAGGAGTTGCTGGAGGAGTTGCTGGAGGCGTTGCTGGAGTTCCACCATATGGTGCTGGAGTAGCTTCGTCACCACCGTAACCGCCTCCGCCACAAGCCGCAATAACGAACACTAGTAAACCTAATGCCCATACTTTACTTTTTAAAAAACCACGTAACCAAAACCCTTTTACTCGATCTACCATTTTTTACTCTCCGGAGAAAATTTGTGAAAACTTAATTGTCAGTTGTAACTTAATTCATTGATACTTTGATCTGTAACTATACATCAAGCTAACAATTAATCTAGAACACCAATCTACACTTTTTGTTACACTGTTTCAATATCACCTCATCTTAGTTAAATAATCATCATAAATTCATCAATATGTGATCAAAATTTATGTCAAAAAATCAACTCAAAAATGAATCCAGTCCATACTTGTTACAACACAGTGAGAACCCAGTTGCATGGCTCCCGTGGAATAAAGAAAGTTTGGCCAAAGCTCAATTAGAAAATAAACCTATACTGCTCTCTATTGGTTATTCAGCGTGTCATTGGTGCCATGTTATGGCGCGTGAATCATTCGCGGATTCAAAAATAGCTAAAATTATGAATACGTACTTCGTTAATATTAAAATTGATCGTGAAGAGCGACCTGATATAGATCAAATCTACCAAACTGCACATCAAATTCTCACGCAAAGAACAGGTGGCTGGCCCTTAACTATGTTTCTTGATCCCGATACACAGCGTCCTTTTTTTGGTGGAACGTATTTTCCAAATACAGCTCGTCATGGTATGCCAGCCTTCCCAGAGTTAATCCAAAGAGTTGCTCATTATTACAATAATGAAAAAGGAGCAATACAAGATCAGGGGGTAAAACTTAATGAAATCTTTGATAACCTCCTACCCACAAATACCAATGAAACTATAGATACCAAACCACTAGAAAATGTCAGGAAAGAAATTGAGGCAAGTTTTGATAAAAAATATGGGGGCATTGGCATGGCACCAAAATTTCCTCAGACCACGATTCTAGAGAGCCTTTTAAGGCATTGGCGAAAAACAGCATTTCAGATTGAGCCTGACATTGAGGCATTATTTTTAGCTACCCTCACCCTAACCCGTATGGCTGAAGGAGGGATATATGACCAGCTCAGTGGTGGTTTTTATCGCTATAGTGTTGATCAAAAATGGCAAATACCTCACTTTGAAAAAATGCTATATGACAATGGCTTGCTCTTAACTATTTATACCAATGCTTACCTAGCCACTGGAGATGTGCTGTTCAAAAAAATCACTGAAGAAACCGCAGTCTGGATCTTAAAAGATATGCGGGCAACTAATGGTGGTTTTTACTCAACCTTAAATGCTGATTCTGAGGGTGCGGAAGGAACCTATTATATATGGGATAAAAACGAGATCGAAGCAATTATAAAAAAACAAGATCTCCCTTTAATTAGAGAGTATTTCGGTCTGGATAAAACCGCTAATTTTGAAGGTAAATGGCACCTCACAGTTCAAACTAATGTAGAGACTTTAGCTAAGAAATTTAATCTAACTATTGTCCAAGTGACTAATATTATTCTTGAAGCTAAGAATAGTTTACAAAGAAAACGTCAAGAACGTATTTTACCATCATTAGATGATAAACAACTAACTGCATGGAATGCACTGGCTATCAAAGGGCTGGCTGTTGCCTCACGTGCACTTGGCCGAAATGATATTATCCAGAAAAATAATAAAGCCATTAATTTCATTAAAGACAATCATATTGATAACCACAGATTGATGGCTTGTTATAAAAATGGAGAGGCGAAGTTTTCAGCCTATCTTGATGATTATGCCTATCTATTGGATGCGTTAATAGAATCTTTACAAACACATTGGGATTCGAAGCATTTACATTTTGCGATCGAGTTAGCTGATCAATTATTGGAATATTTTTATGACGAAGTTGATGGTGGTTTCTTTTTTACTGCTAAGGATCATGAACAATTAATTCATAGACCAAAACCTATGACCGATGATGCAACGCCATCTGGTAATGGAATAGCGAGTTTTGCTCTACAAAGATTAGGTTGGTTACTTGGTCAAAGTAAATATCTAACAGCTGCTGAGTCCACTATCAAGAGTGCTTGGGGGATGTTAATAAAAGCACCGCATGGTCATACCTCCTTAATTCAGACACTTGATGATTATCTTGACCCCCCAGAAATCATTATCATTAGAGGAGATATAAAATTGATCTTGGACTGGCAGGACGCAACCAGAAAAATATATGCACCTAAGAGACTGGTATTTGCTATTCCGGACGCAGAAGAGTTACTACCCTTAAGTTTGAATAATCGAAAACCAATCACAGGCAAAGTAGTGGCTTATTTGTGTCAGGGGAAGCAATGTTCACCACCAATCACCTCATTTGAAGCGCTCATTAAACTTATTACTGAATCACCCATGCATCAACCAAATGGTTGATCAATTGAAGGTGAAAAATTTGTAAATAATTTTGGCCCTGTTTCAGTTATATACAAACAATCCTCCAATCGAACGCCAAACTCGCCAAAAATATAAATGCCAGGCTCATCTGAGAAACACATACCTGGGGCTAATTTAGTCGATTCACCTCGCACAAAATTAATCGGTTCATGTCCATCAATACCAATACCGTGTCCTAAACGATGTGATAAACCTGGGGTCTCATAATCAGGCCCATAACCCATTTTAGTATAAAAAGCCCTCACCACATCATCAACTTGACCAGCAGGCACACCAACTTGGGCTGTCTCAAGAGCCAATTCTTGTCCTTGTTTAACAGTATTCCATACTTGGCGTTGTTTTTTTGTCGGTTCACCAAACACCCAGGAGCGCGAAATATCCGACACATAATCATGCACAGAACAACCACAATCCATCAAAATCATGCCACCCTCTTTTACTTGTTGGGGTTGTTTGGTGCCATGTGGATATGCACTAGCTTCATTCAATAATACTCCAGAAAATTTGACCACACCACCTAGTGATGTTGAGGTCTCACTCATCATGGATCCAATATCCCTTGGACTCATACCTACTTGAATATTCTTATATACATAACGATAGGCCTCAAGCGTTACATTATTTGCCACTTGCATCAAAGCAAGCTCATTGGTTGATTTAAACATACGGCATCCACGAGTAATTTCTTTGCCAGATACCAGTTGCGTAACATTCGTTAATTTAGCAATACCATCAACAATAAAATGACGTATCGTCTCCTCAATCGCTAATTTACCTTGCAAAACTTTTCGATCTCTTAGTATGTCAACTACTATTTTGAATGGATCCTCATGCTCATGCCAAGTCCTTACCTCAGCCTCAAATGCCATACTTTCTCTAACTGATGGCTCCTCAAAATAGGGAGTAATAAACACAATATCGCCTTCTTTAGGGATAATCACTCCAGTAAAGCGTTCTGAGCGACGCCACTTAACACCTGTGAAATAGATAAGTGCCGATCCAGCTTCCAATAACAGAGCATCGATATTTTCTGCTTGCATTAATATTTGCGCTTTTCGTATCCGATCCTCACGCTCAACCTTTGAAATTGGTTGAGCTTCTTTTGTTAAACTCTTTAACATCTCTATATCATCAACTTCCCTAGCAGCATTAAAACCAATTCTTGGAGCTAAGGATCCGGCAGTAAGTGCTGAGGTAGCTTTCAAAAAAGATCTTTTATTCATAATTTTCTCTATATCATTTAATTATTGAGCGTTGCCAACCAGAGCTTGATTTTTTAAGTTGATATGGCGCCCAAAATTCATTATCTAATTTCATAGTAATAACATTTATTCTACCATTCCACGAAATTACTTTTAATTTTAATGATGACTGATCTTCTCTATCTTTGATCTGCTCGATAAATTTCTTAAGAGTTGGTGTGTCGATTCCATCAACAGCAACAATTCTCTGGCCGATATTTAAACCATAACGAGTGGCTGGTGAACCATAATTACTAAAAGCAACATAAACACCTGATGTATTAATGCCACGTTTTGCTAGGGCACGGTGAGGGCTGTGTAAATGCGCTCCAGCCCAAATTAAAACATCCTCAATATTGTTACCACTTAATAAGGCACTAGAGACATTCACTTCTTTTAATTTATTTTGTCGCCATAAAGTTACTATTACTTCATTCGCTTGACTGTATTTTTCATAATCACGAAATGATGTAACTAACTCGCCATCGATAGCTAATATCAAATCACCATTTTGGATTACATCAGCTGCTGATGATCCTGATAAGCGATTATTGACAATAATGATTCGTCGCTTTTCACTCTGTTTTTCAAATTGACTAATCCAATCATCCGATAAGCCCAGTTTTCGAGCTGAGAATAGAGGAATATAGCCAAGCTCTAGTTCAAGGGAATATAGCGACTTTTCTGTTTGAAATTGTTCGATAAACTCATTGACCAACTCCGAGCTTATACCGCGATTCATTTGATAAGACTCTCCAGCCGAACGGTATGAAAAGCTTGTCCATAAGGCTTTAACTCGCCCTTTTTGATCAGTTAAAACGCCATAAATATCATCAGGTGCATTTACCAAATCAATAACTTCAATATTTGAATCAGAAAAATTAATAGAAGGTGGTAGATTGAGTGGGTCAACAGAGGCAACTGTTACTTGTTGATGAAATAATTGATGATCCAACTTAAGCCCTGACAACCAAGTTTTTTCTCCAGCTGTAAGCTCACTCTTACTAAATATCGCTGCTTTTATTGGTGTGTTACCAATTAACTTAGGGTCAAAACTCAATAATGCCAGATTATGTAATGGATGAATATATTCAACTTTTCCTGAAATCTCAAGAGATCCTGCGAACGTCAATCTAATGTCACCCATAGCCAGTGGTACCGTATTTCGATCAACAATAATCAAACCTCGATTTTTATCAACAATTACTCCCGTACCATAGTAATGGCGGTTCATAATCCCTGCTATGGGATAAGGTAAATCATAGCTAACATGAACAAGAGTTGGATTAATGGTATTTTTTAATGATTGCTTGTGTTTAGTATATGAGGCACTTCTCGATACTTTTTCTACTGCTGGTGATCCAGTATCTAATGCTTCACAAGACCAGGAATGATAATCCCTTGCTCTACATATTTCACTAGTAAACCAGGTTCTATCAACCTCGACAGACCTCAAGACACTATTCAATGGGTCTGAATATCTAACGAACCTCATATTAATTTTATTTTTGTCAGTCAGAGTTGATAGATAGTTCTTAAAATCTTCTATATTAAAAATGTCTTTTCCATCCACCTCAAAAATGATCGCCCCGCGAGGAATACCTGATTTAGAGAGTGAGTAACCAGGATCGGCAACGTAAACGCCCATTATGGGGAGATTGTAATGCCTGGCTTGTTGATACGAAAAATTATTAAAAATACTATCTCCAGAGCTTAAATACGCATCTGGAGTAATACTATGGAGATCAGTCACATTAACTGTATAACGAAAATTCTTACCACCACGATTTATCTCAATAATGAGATCTTGACCTACATTTGCATCCAGAATATCTGCTAAAGTTATAAAATCAGTTATCAGTACTTCATTAATTCGCAATAAGATATCACCCGGTTCAATGAATTCTGCGATCTCAGCACCATTAATAATTCTTTGAACAACTAACATGCCATCAGAAACATTGATATTTTTTCGCAGTTTTTTTTCTATTTCTGAAGTAAGTCCAAGTCGACCAAGCTCATCAAAAGTTAAGCGCACAAATTCGGTTTGTAATGAACCACGATTAACAACCTGATGCTGTTGAATCAATTTTAATGCCCGTTCAATTCTATCGGGAGGAAAAAAGAAACTACTTGATGAATTTTTATTCCCACCAGCATTCAATGCCACAACTTCACCATTGATATTAATTACTGGTGACCCCGAGGAACCTCCTGAAGTTCCTGATGCCGCCTGATAATAAAAGGTATTAAAGTCATTATAATTACCTCGCCCATAATCAGGAGCTTTACGATCCAGCCTAGCAATTGTGCCAGCTAAAATAGAGAGTTTTTCCCCAGCATCATTCCCGATTACACGGATTTCTTGTCCAATTTTTACAACCTCAGAAGCAAAATTTAAAACATGAGGTTGGATATATTTTAGATCTTTAGGATCGTATTTAAATATACCAAAATCATGCACAGGGTCACGATAAATGGGAACCAAGTTAACCTCTTCATTATTTAAGAATAACGCCTCTGCTCTTACTGGGCCTGGAGTAACAACATGACGATTAGTTAAAATTAAGCCAAGTTTTGCATCAACTACAAAGCCAGTAGCTTGAGATGAAGAATTCCATTCAGTATCAAAAGCCTTAGGACTGTCTATTTTTATACTGACGATTCCCGAGGAAACCTCAGCCAAAGTCTCCTTCCAGCTTTTTTCATTTGCCTGTAATGAGCCAAAAGCATTGAGTATAAAAAATAGGATAATGAACTTATTTTTCATTCTATTTATCCTTTAAAAACGAAATGGTGCTCGGTCGATATACATTTCTAACTCACCATCCTGGTACATGGGAATATAAAACGTATCTGGATCACAGGAATATGGGAATATTTCTGTCTTAGCATTCCTTTTCCACTGCCTTCTTCTAATTGGCTGCCGTTCATAGTTCTCAGGATCATTAACTATAATTATTGCTTCTAAAGTCTGTTCATCAGCGCTTAAACTATAACGCTCTTCTATAGTCGCATTCTCTGAAATCAACTCACCACGAAAATCTCGTATAGTCCTATCAAGTAATGAGGTTTTAATTATTAACTCGCCAGAATCCCAGTTGCCAACCGAAAAACCCATTCTAGAGGGTGGCATGAATTGGCTGGGTGATTCTTTTTTCATCCAAATACGTCTCACTTTAGATTGATACTCATATAAAAAGGTATATCGATCATCACTGGAAATTATTTCAAACGGAAAAGAATAGGTTGCTAATGCAGGTAATCCTATTGAAGTGCATCTAACATCAGGTTGATCATAATAAGGTAAGTATTGCTCTAACCAGTCTTTACCATTCTGTGTCAAAGACATTGTGTATTTTCTAAAATCAAGTTCTTGAGTTGCTGTCCATATTCCTGAAATATCCATTGGAACTTGAGATGCAACTGATTTTAATTCTGAATCTTTATTATTTTTTCGCACAGCAGACCAGGTTCCAGGAGCTTCTTTTTGGGCTGCTGCTCCTTCCTGTTTATAACTGCCATGCATTTGATTATTTATTATCATTCCTGTCATACGTCGGTCAAATACAAAACCTCTTACATCTCGGCTATCAGCCACAATTTCTATTTGATCTTGCTCAATATTGATCTCCACAGGACCACCCTCAAGAAAAGCTCGCCAGCCATTTGCAACTTTTTCAATTTCAAGCAACCCAATTAATGTCCTCTGATCATCCTGTAACGACAGAATCCAAGGGCCCACATAACTGGCATCATTAGCCTCAAGATTAAGAGGTATTGCTAATGTCAGCATACAGGATGCAATGAAACATTTAATTTTTATCATTTTTTTTATTCCGGGGCTCGATCAATCAAAACGTTGCCATTAGCCAAAGTAACCCTAATCAGCGATAACATTTTACGCCCACTATGACCAGGGTAACCCTCCACTATGATTTTATCACCCACTTTTATACTGTCTTTTGTCCAGCCTTTTCTAGCCAACCAAACCACAGGTGACCCTCGTAAATCCCAGTTCTCAGAAACACCTTCAGAATTCTCGACTCTCAAAATATAGCGTACATGTGGATTTCGAAACCATACTTCCCCCACTTGACCTTGCATAATGACTGTTCTTTCTGCAGTAAATTCAGCTGTAAAAGAATGGTGTGATAAGCTAACTTCGGTATATAGACTTCCTAAAACAATAAATAATTTTATTAAATTGAACATATCTTTATTGAGCACCTTTGTGAAAGTTTGTTATTAAATTACTAACTTAATTATGGCTATAGATCTATTCCTAAAGCATTTTTCATAGCATAACGCTTTAAAAAGATATTTCTATTAAATAAACGCATCCCAAGGCCTCTCATATTCTCGATTACACTAGAAGAATTCAAGAAAAGCTTATGCAGCGTATCAACAAAATTTAACATCATCCAATTAGCACTTTTTTGCTCTCTCTCAAAGGCCCTAAGTGAATATCTATCGCCAATATACTCATGATTTTTGATCGCCCTATTTATAACCTTAACCAAGCAATTAGCATCAGCAATTCCAAGGTTAAGACCTTGTCCAGCAAGAGGATGTATACTATGTGCAGCATCACCAATGATAGCAAAATTATCTCTGGTATATGTTTTTGCGTGCTGATACTTCAAATCAAAGTTTGCACATTTACTTATGACTTTTAAATTTCCCAAAGCATAATCAGTAGTCTCTGATAATAACTTACTCAATGAGTCATTCGTCAATGTCTTATTGAACTTTATTTGATGATTCGTGGTTGACCAGACTATAGAGGCTTCTTTTTTACCCAAGGGTAATAAGGCGATCGGTCCATCAGTTAAAAAACGTTGCCAAGCTGTATCTTTATGATCATATTCAGTTTCCACATGCACCACAAATCCCTTTTGCTGGTAATCATGCTCCGTCATCTGAACATCGAATAATTTTCGAGTGGCTGAGTTAGCACCATCAGCACCGATCAATAAATCAATGTGAAGATTTTGATTGTCTGAAAGCTGAATCTCAAGGTTGTTTTGATTTTTAACTCTCTCCATTGATCTAATACTTGTATTATAATGCAGTGAAACATCTGAAACTTCGATAAGCTCTTTCAACTTAGCCTGGACTCGATTATTTTCAGTAATAAATCCCAGTTCAGACAAACCAAACTCACTCGCCTCAAAATTAATTGCTGCTAACCCATCTGCAACATCATTTCCATCCCATACCCTCATGCTTCTATAAGGAAAGGCACGTTTTGCTGTGATTTCTTCCCATACCCCCAGCTTTTCAAAGATCTCCATAGACCCCTTGGATAAGGCTGATACTCTTAAATCTAAATCCTCACTTGAATTAAAATTTGCAGGCTTATTTGCATCAATAACGTGGATACGATAACGCTTATTTAATTGACTAAGTAATGCTGCTGCAGTTAAACCAACAATACCCGCACCAACAATTAAAATGTGCTCCTCTGTTTTCATTTTAAAGCAATGCCTCGAGATAACCGAGGTAACTTCCCTGTTAGACCCATTGTATGTCTGACAAATAGCTTCCTAAATCCAGGAATCAAATCAAATCCCACCATCCCTATATCTCTTAGTATCTGAACTGATTTCTTCTTACTACCAAACAATTTGACCAAACCATCAGTAAACATGCGAAGTTTCTTCTGATCATAATAACGCCAATCTGAGTACCGTAATAGTACATTTGAGTCTCCGATCTCATGATTATGTTTTACCTCGCTAATACAATCAGCTAAGGTCGCAACATCACGTAACCCCAAATTGAAACCCTGTGCTGCAACTGGATGCAAAGCATTTGCGGCATTACCGATAATGACACCTCTTTTAGCATAAAGTCTCGGTACCTCACTTAATAATAACGGGTAAGAAGTGCGTCTCCCAAGGTGTTTGAATTGCCCTAAACGTAGTCCAAAAACTTCTTGCATAGCCAAAATGAAAGCATCATCCCCAAGTTTCATTAACTTTTTTTTCTCATCATTTGATACTATCCAAATAAACGCCGTCCGATTATCTTGAATCGGTAATAATGCAAGTGGACCTGATTCTGAAAATCTCTCATATGCTCTATTCATAATTGGTTTTTCAGTTACTATATTCCCAATAATCGCCACTTGCTCATAATCAGTTTGAGTCACCCCAATACCTAAATATTCTCGGACTTTTGAATCCGTCCCATCCGCTCCAATCAAAAGCTTACAAGATAAACTTTCTCCAGTATCTAGGATCACACTGGAATGCTCTTGTTGATGCTCAATCGAAGTTACTTTTGCGGGACAATAAAATGAAACGTTTTCATGCATTTCTGCATGCTTCAGCAACACTTCTCCCAAAATACGATTTATCACTACATACCCTAAAGCCTCAACATTTTGTTCTTTAGCTGTAATATGTGCAAAACCAAATTTGCCTCGATCTGACACATGAATAGATTGAATGGGGGTAGAAGCGCTAAGAATCTCATCCCATAAACCAAGAGCTTGGAACATACTTTGGCTGCTTCGAGATAATGCGGTTGACCGATCATCAAAACTAGGTTGTTGCAACTGATCACGTTGAACTCTTTCAACCACCGCAATGCGCAGATTTAATGAGGCAATTGCAAGTGCCATACTCATGCCAATCATACCACCACCAGCAATTACAATATCAAAATCAGAAGCTGAAACTGAGGTGTTCATGAATTATTCATTATTGCTTCAATTGCGGCTGGATTTTTTACTAAAGATTGGCTCAATACAATTGGAGTATCATTATTCACTACCACCATATCTTCTATTCTGATACCAATATTTTGATACTTGATTGGGATATCACTCTCACTGCCGATATAAATACCCGGTTCGATGGTAGTAACCATTCCATTCTCAAGAGCTCGCCACTCATCATCCACTTTATAATCTCCTACATCATGAACATCCATTCCTATCCAATGGCCGGTCCGATGCATAAAGAAACGACGGTAAGCTTCTTTTTCAATCAAATGATTAACACTCCCCTGCAACAAACCAACGTCAATTAAACCTTGGGTAATAATTCGAACTGCTTCTTTATGAGGATCATTAAAATGATTACCTTTTTTAACTTTATCTATTGCCGACAGCTGTGCCTCTAAAACTATATTATAGATATCTAGCTGTGCCTTTGAAAAACGACCATTGACTGGAAAGGTTCTTGTTATATCAGAAGCATAATAATTTAACTCACAACCAGCATCAATTAGCACTAAATCACCATTATTTAAAACTTTATCATTATCAACATAATGTAATACGCAAGCATTGACACCGCCGCCAACAATTGGGTTATATGAATGTGTCGCATTAGATTTTTTAAATTCATATATGTACTCTGCCTCCAACTCATATTCATACATATCAGGCCGGACTGCCTTCATGGCATTCTCGTGTGCTTTAACAGCAATTTTAGCAGCTCTTTTCATTACTGATATCTCAGCTTTAGTTTTAAATAAACGCATATCATGCAATAAGTGATCCAAAGAAATAATCTCTGGTTTAATCGGTTCTTTCTGCTGCATGTTATTTTTGATCCAAGCTTTTATCTTCAGGTCAAATTGATCATTTCTTTGCATTGGATAATAAATATATTCTTTGTTTCTGATTAATGTAGGTAGGATGTCATCAATCTCATCTATTGGATAGGCATCATCTACCCCATGATTCTTCATTGCACCATCTGGGCCAGCTCTTTCACCATCCCATTGCTCTTTAGTTCGGTCTCGTTCTTGACAAAATAATATAAATTCCCCTTCCAATCGCTCAGGCACTAGTACCATAACCGAGTTGGGTTCAGAAAATCCACTGAGGTAATAAAAATCACTATTTTGTCTGAAACGATATTCAATATCACGACTTCTGTTAGAAGGAGTGGCACTGGGGATAATTATTAAAGAGTTATGCTCAACCATTTTCATTAGTTGTTGACGTCTTTTATGAAAATTTATATTAGACATAATAATTTTTTTATTAATTAAGTGTATTTTTATTCTTCTGATCAGTCGCATCATTACGAAATTCTGCAAGATCTTCATAAATTAATTGCACGCTAACTCGAATATATTCCATTATTTCATTAAAAGCAGTTTCATTTTCTTCACTATTTTCTTCCATATCTGCTGATGCTCGGGTAATTTCTAAAAAATCTTTTATGATCGCATCGATCGGATCTTTAGCTAAATACTCTTTTAATTTCTCTGGTCTTTTTCCAGTAACTAGGCCATGCAAAAAACCATCACACCATTGGGAGATAGCATCTGTTCTATCCTTAATACTTAAATTATCATCAGGAAGGAATAGTTCAAATTCAGATTGTCTTTCAACCAGTTGCAACCAGGTATCCTTAAAGATATTTTCTAACATCGACTCACACTCATGATACTGCAAAGATTTTTCAGTAGCATTTTCGAATATTTGTTCAACACACACACTAAATGCATATGGCCCCAGAACTGCAAGTCTTCCACACAATAAACCATGCGCCTGAGCGCTATTCCAATCGGACCCAGAAGCATCCAGCGTACTTTCAAGATCCATAAAATTAATTGAATATTTTGTCATTTACTAACACCATCATCAGAATTACAAGCTATTTTTTACATGATCCCATTTATCTTAATTGGTGACTATAGAAAATTTGAAAATCAATATTGATTATCTGCTCACTGATCTCTATATTAGGCTAATGAATAATAATACAACCTTAAATTTTGAAAATGACCTAAAAAGACTCGAGGATCGGTTAGACGATCTAGTTGTAATTTGTGATCGCCTGCAAATTGAAAATAAATCTCTAAAAGAACAACAAGATTCTCTATCTAAAGAACGGGCTAATTTATTACAGAAAAATGAGCAAGTTAGAGTAAGAGTTGAAGCCATGATTGTGAGACTTAAATCAATGGAACAAGGAAACTAAGAATAATTTTGCGGAGTCAACAATGAGTGAAATGTACGCACATGTCAGTGTAAAAATACTCGAAAAAGAATATCAGATATCATGCCTTGCAAGTGAGCGAAATGCATTATTAGATTCAGCTGAAGCGTTAAATAAAAAAATGCGAGAAATCAGAGATAGTGGAAAAGTTGTCGGTTTGGACAGAATAGCTGTGATGGCTGCTCTCAACATGGCGCATGATTTATTGCAAGCAGAGACAAAAGACCAGGCAATCGAAAATTCATTGGGTAAGCGTCTCAAGATAATGGCTGATCAATGTGACTCAATTCTTGGTGGCAATAAACAACTTGAACTCTAATGATACTTAGACTGTATTTTTAAATAAAGTCTCCTGCGATGTACGATATGAACCTGGATACCTTCGATCCTAACTTTATAAATCGGGGTCATGTTCTGTAGGCACATTTGTGCATAACCACAATTTGTGGATAGCCTGTTGTGACTGCGGCTAACCCCACTTGCTTCTCTGGTTCGAGAGCAACGGTTCATAACGACATTTGCGGGAGACTTTCCTATCTAATATTAAGATATATGGAAAAAAATAAAATAAGAAAATATGTACTTCAAAAACGCAATGCAATGTCATGTGATGAAAAAACTGCAGCATCAAAATTAGTCACATGTTTAGTTATTCAGTCACAATACTTCATAGAAGCTAATAAAATTGGTTGCTATGTTTCAACTAATAATGAAGTTGAAACCAAATATCTTAATAAAGCTATCCTTGAATCAAAAAAGTCACTCTACTTACCCAAAATAAGATCAAAGAACCAAATGGATTTTATTGTCAGTCATAAAAAAACTATGTACCAGAAAAATCAATATGGAATTCCAGAGCCCATTGATGATAAAAGTGTTGATGTTAAATCCATGGATTTAATTATAGTTCCTCTAGTGGCATTTGACTCAAATAAAAACAGGATTGGTATGGGTGGTGGATACTATGATCGTAAATTTAATTACTTGAAAAATTCTAAAATGAAACCTAATCTGCTTGGTATTGCATTTGATTGTCAATTTCATAATAAAATACAATCTGATTCCTGGGATGTTAATCTAACTAATGTAATTACAGAAACTGGCTTTATATGCTAAATAATTATCTCAAAAAAAGAGCTCTCTAAGGATATTATGGATCAAATTACAAAAAAATTAAATGTCGCAACTGCCGCACTCGATCATATTCATAATGATTGTATTCTTGGAATGGGTACAGGCTCCACAGTAAATTTTTTGATAGACCTCATTCCTGATATTAGGAATAAGATTTCTGCGGTTGCATCTAGCTCACTAGAAACTGAGAAACGTCTGAAATCAAATGGTTTTACTGTTTCTTCTCTGACAGAATTAGGGAATCTTGATCTATATATAGATGGTGCTGATGAAGCGACTGATAAGCTAAATCTAATCAAAGGTGGGGGTGGAGCACTAACACGTGAAAAGATATTAGCCGCAGCTTCGAGAAAATTCATCTGCATCATTGATGATTCAAAATTAGTTCCATTCTTAGGTAAGTTTCCACTGCCAATTGAAGTTATTCCTATGGCAAGATCTTTTATCTCTAGAGAAATGATTAAATTGAAAGGTCAGCCAATATGGCGTGAAAATTTTTTAACTGATAATGGTAATGAAATTATTGATGTGCATAACCTCAAAATTACGAATCCATCAGAATTAGAGGCCACAATCAACCAGATAACTGGTGTAGTTTCTGTGGGAATATTTGCAAAACGCTCAGCAGATATATTACTTGTTGCTAATAATGATGGTGTTAAAGAAATAAATAAATAAAATTAAATATCCTTACAGCTTTATTAATGATTTTTATTTCTTCGGCATTTTTCACTACAATAGACAACCGAATCCCAATTATTTCGCCATTTTTTACGCCACTGAAATCTTAGGTGACAGATAGGACAGATCTTTTCTGCCAGAGACTTCTGTTTCATTATACATCTAGAGAATAATGGAAAAATTCATCATCCTTTTGGTACCCAAGAGATTCATACAACGCCTGACCAATATAATTGTCTTTAGCTGTAGACAATTCCAATCGATCATAATCATTCAATTTGGCATATTCTTTAGCAGCATTCATTAGTTGACGCCCAATGCCTTTAGAACGAGATTCTTGCTCAACATATAAATCATAGAGAATTATAATTGGAGTAGCACTAACTGAACAAAATGATGGATATAGTTGGACAAAACCACTAAAAATTCCAGATTCTTCTTCTGCCATAAATACTATTGATTCATTATTGATGAGCCGCTTTTTTACAAAATCAAAAGCCAATGCTTGATCAGATTTTTGTTCATAAAAAATTCGATACAAATTAAATAATCGCGCCAGTTCATTTGTATGCTCTTCTTTTGCTCTTATAATTGTTGGCATTATCTTTCAGATCCTTCTAACTTTATTTTGATACAATAAGCTATAGTTAATTTAATATATCAATTAAACAAAGAAATACAATGCTATTAACACCAAAAGAGTTAGCATTAATTAGTTATTTTACAAAAGGAATAAACTAACGTTTCGAGAATTGTGTAGCGCGTCTTGCTTTTCTCAGGCCAACTTTCTTTCTTTCCACTTCACGTGCATCTCGAGTAACAAAACCTGCTTTACGGAGGTTTGGTCTCAAGGATTCATCAAATTGCATCAGTGCACGAGTCAATCCATGGCGTATCGCACCTGCTTGACCTGTAATTCCACCACCTTTAACTGTGGCATTGACATCAAATTTTCCAACCATTTCAATTAATTCTAGTGGTTGCCTAACAATCATTTGTGCTGTTTTTCTTCCAAAGAATATATCTAAAGGTTTTTTATTTACAGTAATATCGCCCTTACCATTCTTAATAAATACACGTGCCGTAGAAGTTTTACGACGTCCAGTACCATAATATTGTTCTTGAGCCATTAATTTATTACCTTATTCTTAGATTATGCGTTTATTTCTAGAGGGATAGGTTGTTGCGCGTCATGATCATGCTCAGATCCAGCAAAAACTTTTAATTTAGAGAACATTTTACGTCCAAGTGGATTTCTAGGCAGCATTCCTTTTACAGCTAACTGTAAAACTCTTTCTGGCTTTTCTTTGAGCATTTTTTCAAGTGGCATGGATTTAAGATTACCTATATAGCCAGTATATCTATAGTACATTTTATCTTTTAATTTATTTCCAGTAACGCGAATTTTATCAGCATTAACGACAACAATGTAATCTCCAGTGTCCACATGCGGTGTATATTCAACTTTATGTTTTCCACGAAGCCTTGATGCAATATCAGTTGCCAGACGCCCAAGAGTTTTTCCAGTAGCATCAACTAAGTACCAACCGCGCTCGACTTCCTCATTTTTTGCTGAAAACGTTTTCATTTAATTATTCCAAACTATTATAAAATAGCTAATAAATTATAATTTTTAATAATTACAACCTATAAATTAAGCTATAAAAAGATTATTCTTTAAAGGCGCGAGATTTTACTTTAGCATTCACTTCATTGCAAACAGAACCCTATCTTTTTATGCAAAATTAAAAGAAAAATAATTGAAAATCTAGATTAAAATTATCTATCTAAAGATTATCAATTTAAGATACAATTCTGTTATGAATAAAAATTCTGCTAATTCAATTGATGCACTCATTACCTCCATAGATAATGCACGTCTGTTTATTGCCTCAAAAAAAACTAAAAGCTTTCGTGATAATCCTGCTAAAGATGTTCCTGAAGCTGACATGACAGCTGCTGAAAAATCACATGCTGCAGCATTAATGAGGGTAAATCATGCAGGTGAAATTGCTGCGCAAGGATTATATGAGGGTCAAGCAGCATTTGCCAAAGATCCCGCAATAAAAGAACAGATGCAAGAAGCTGCGAATGAAGAATTAGATCATTTAAATTGGTGCCATGAAAGAATTATTGAACTCAATGAATCGCCAAGCAAACTCACACCTCTCTGGTATTCTGGATCCTTAATAATTGGATCAATAGCTGGTTTTATAGGAGATAAATGGTCACTCGGTTTTATTGAGGAAACTGAAAATCAAGTCAGTAAACACCTAACCAAACATCTTGGTTCATTGCCGGTACAAGATAAAAAGAGCAAAAAAATTGTCCATCAAATGCGCTCTGAAGAAGAAGCACATCAAGAGAATGCCAAGAAAGCTGGTGCAGAAGAGCTTCCAACCTTAATAAAAGTACTAATGAAAATTACTTCTAAAGTAATGACAAAAACCGCCTATCGCATCTAAGTAGCTTCTACTTATAGAGCTTAATATTATTTTTTTGCTGCCTGAATTTCTGCCTTCATAGCAGTAATTGTCTTTTTGTAATCATCACTATTAAAAATAGCAGAACCTGCGACAAATGTATCAGCGCCAGCGGCAGCAATTTTTTGTATGTTATTGATCTTCACTCCACCATCTACCTCTAAACGAATATTATGCCCGCTACCATCAATAATATCTCTGGTCATGCTAATTTTTTTTAATGAAGATTCAATGAATGATTGGCCACCAAACCCTGGATTCACTGACATAATAAGGATCAAATCAATATCATCAATAAGGTGTTCTAGCCATGTCAATGGAGTGGCCGGACTAAATACCAAGCCAGCTTTACAATCGTTTTCACGAATTAACTTAAGTGAACGATGAACATGCCTACTTGCCTCTGGATGAAAAGAAATGTAATTAGCTCCAGCTTTAGAAAAATCTAAAATAAGATTATCAACCGGTTCTGCCATAAGGTGAACGTCGATAGGTGCCTTTACCCCATAATCTCGAAGTGACTGACAAACCATTGGTCCAATTGTTAAATTGGGTACAAATCTATTATCCATAACATCAAAATGAATAATATCTGCTCCAGCTTCCAAAACCGCATTTACCTCTTGACCAAGCTTAGCGAAATCAGCAGAGAGTATTGATGGCGCAATAAATGGCTTCAAGTCTGAGTCCTTTTATTCTTTGCTTAAAAAACACATACTAACCAAATATTTCAATTTTTTCACCTATCATTAAATTTTCTGTTTTCAATTAGCATATTTATACTTAAATATACTTTATAAACTAAATCACCATGTTAATTTTTTCCATTATAAACTAGAATTAATTCATCTTGTAAAACTAGGAAACTAAATGAGTGAAACTGATGTTTTGTTTGAATCAAATATTCCTGATTTAGAACTTTTAGCCAAGGGAAAAGTCAGAGATATTTATGCTTTAGATGATAGTCATCTTTTAATTGTAACCACTGATAGGTTATCAGCTTATGACGTCGTCATGAATGATCCGGTACCCAATAAAGGCAGAATTCTAACTGGTATTTCAAATTTCTGGTTCAAGATGATGGAAGACATTATTCCTAATCATTTAACAAACATCAAAATAGATAAATATATAAGTGATAAAAACTTACTAAAACAGCTCACTGGAAGAGCGATTGTAGTAAAAAAATTAAAACCTTTGGCTATTGAAGCAGTGGCCAGGGGATATTTAATCGGCTCAGGATGGCGTGATTATCAGAAAACAGGTGCTGTGTGTGGCTTAGCAATTCAAAAAAATCTTCAACAAGCTCAGAAATTACCTAAAACAATTTTTACACCAGCCACAAAAGCTGCATCTGGTAATCATGATGAAAATATAGATTTCAATACAACTTGCGAATTAATTGGTGAAAACTTAGCCCAGACCGTCAAAGATATTACCATTAGTATTTATGAGCGTGCTGCGAAATATGCTGATGATAAAGGTATCATAATAGCTGATACTAAATTTGAATTCGGTTTAGATGAAAATAATAACTTATTTATTATTGATGAAATGCTTACCCCTGACTCTTCTAGATTCTGGCCTAAAAATGATTATGTAATAGGTACCAGCCCTCCAAGTTATGATAAGCAATTTCTTCGTGATTATTTAGATACCTTGACTTGGAATAAAAAAAGCCCTGGGCCAAAATTACCGCAGACTATTTTAGAAAAAACATACGCAAAATATCAGCAAGCCTACGATATATTAACAAACTGAAATGCAACTTAATTAATTACCTGCAATTCTCATGTTATCCACCAGAAGAGCACCACAATGGGTACTGCTCCTGTGATCATAATCATTCCCAATCAATGAAATTTTTTGGTATAAATCGAGTAAGTTCCCTGAAATAGTTACCTCATGCACTGGATGAACAATTTTTCCATCCTCAATCCAAAAGCCCGCCACACCCCTAGAATAATCTCCAGTAACATTATTTACACCCTGACCAATCAATTCTTGAACTAATAAGCCTCTTTTCATTGTTGAGATAATGGCCTCTTGATCACTTATATTTCCTGGAATAATTAAATTATGAGCACCCCCACAATTGCCTGTAGTTTCCATTTTTAAGCGTCTAGCAGAATAGGAATCGAGAAAATATCCTTCAATTACTCCTTGTTGCACAATATTACGATCATAAGTTCCAACTCCTTCACCATCATAAAAACTGCTACGCCATCCTTTTAGTAAATGTGGTCTCTCTTTTATTGATAAAAACTCAGGAAATATCCTATTACCCATAGCACCCAAAAGAAAAGAGGCTTCTCGATACTGAGCTCCACCGGATAAGGCTTGTACAGCATGATTTATAAAACCTGATGATAATTTCGGTGAAAATAAAACAGGTGCCTCTGTAGTATCAATTTTTTTTGATCCTAATCGATCTAAAGTTCTCTCTCCAGCTTTTTTCCCAACTAACAGATGATTATCTAAATCATCTGGATGACGAGACGAACTGGACCAATAATCCCTTTGCTTTTCATTTTTATCCCCCGCCAGAACTACACAACCAATACTATGAGATGTTCTCATTTCACTATTTAGAAAATTTTGTGAATCACCATAAACGTGAATTGATCTATTAGAGCTAACACTGGCGCCCTCAGAATTGACAATTTTTGGATCTAAGTTCAGAGCAGCTGCTTCACATGCAATCGCAATTTGAGTGGCCTCCTCGACCGAAATTTCCCAATCATGATAAAGTTCAAGATCTTTAATCTCACCCTTAAACATGTCACTTTTTTCAGGCAAGCCTGAACATTCATCTTTAGTCGTATATTTAGCAAATGAGCATGCTTTCTTGATCGTCTCACTGAGTGAAGATTTATTCAGATCAGTAGTACTAGCACTGCCTTTTTTTTTGTCCATAAGAACAGTCAGGCTCAACCCATGACCATTTGTGTATTCAATATTTTCAACCTCACTCATCCTAGCATTAACGCTAAAACCGATAGCATGTGAGACAGCTACTTTCACTTGATCCGCACCAGAAGTTAGGGATTGCTTTATAACCTCCTGAACAATTAACTCAAGAGCATCTTGATTGATTTCGTTATGCATATATTCTCTATTTTGAATATTAAATATTATTTAATACAATTCTAATACAAAAGACTACTCATAATAAGTTAGTATATTAAATTATTTCGTATATTTTTCAGGAAGTATTATGGATGAAAATAGCACAAAAAAGAGTAAAACAAAGAAAAAACTTGAGCATCATCAATTACAGAAGATCGGAGAGTCACTTATTGGTATTCCTGAATATAATTTAGTTGACTTTGAACTAAATGAGGAGCTATTTGAAGCAATAAAATTGGCAAAAAAAATTAGAGCACATGGTGCTTTAAGACGACAAAAGCAACTGATTGGCAAGCTAATGAAGCACCAAGATCCTGAGCCCATATTTAACCATATAAATATACTCAACAAAGATTCAAGAATAGAAAAGGAAGTATTTAAAAAAGCAGAAAAATGGAGGGAAGATTTACTCTCTGAAAAAAATGATGCTCTTAATAGATATCAAAAATTAATTGGGGGGGAAAATAAAACTATTTCAGAATTACTTCATCAAATAAAATTAGTCAATCAAGCACAAAGATTAGTGCATTTAAAACGTCAATTATTCAAGATAATACATAAAGAATTAGATATATTAGCTATGAAAGACACAGGAAACTAGATATTCAAAATTATTCAATTAGAATAAGTGAATAAGTAAATTATTTGGATTAAGAATAAATGAAGAAAGCTAGAATCAGCATAATAATGGGATCTAAATCTGATTGGGATACAATGCAGCATTGTGCAAAAATGTTAGAAAAGCTATCAATTGACCATGAAGTGAAGATTGTTTCTGCACATCGCACACCAGACTTATTATTCTCTTTTGCAGAGCAAGCTATCGATAATGAAATTGAGGTCATCATTGCAGGTGCTGGTGGTGCCGCACATTTACCTGGAATGGTCGCAGCAAAAACACGTCTTCCAGTATTAGGTGTGCCTGTTGAATCAAAAACAATGAAGGGTATTGATTCACTATTATCCATAAGTCAGATGCCTGCGGGTATCCCTGTTGGAACACTGGCTATTGGTAAAGCTGGTGCTACGAATGCAGCATTATTAGCTGCCTCTATCTTGGCGGTTAAAGATCCAGAAATAGCAATTAAAGTTGAAGAGTTTCGTAATAACCAAACCAATACTATTCTTAAAAATAATGACCCACGAAAATCGTGAAAAAAATTGGTATTATTGGTGCAGGACAATTAGGCCAGATGCTTGGTTATGCTGCCAAGAATATCAACTCTGAATGTATCTATTTAGACCCAAATCCTAATTCTCCAGCAGCTAGTGTAGGAAAAATACTACAGTATGATTTTGATGATTTAGCTGGAATAAACAAATTATGTTCAATGGTGGATGTCATCACATATGAGTTTGAAAATGTTCCTGTTGATGCTATCAATACCTTAGACGCAAAATTTGTTCACCCTAATTCAAGATCACTTGAAACTGCCCAAGACAGATTAAAAGAAAAACATCTTTTTGAATCATTAGATATACCAATAGCAAAATACAAAGAAATCAACTCATTAAGTGATCTCAATGATGCTGGTTACGAAATAGATTATCCTTTTATTTTGAAAACTCGCCGCTTTGGTTATGATGGTAAAGGCCAGATAGTTATCAAGTCCAAAGAGGATATTAATGATGCTTGGTTACAATTAAAAGATCATCAATTAATAGCAGAACAAATGATAATATTTGATTATGAAATCTCTGCTATTGGTGCCAGAAATGTTTCTGGTGACATTGCTAATTACCCTATTACGCAAAATACGCATAAGAATGGTATTTTGAGAACCTCAATCACGAATGATCAAAATAATGTAATTACGAGGAAAGCATATAAACTTCATTCAAAATTAATAAAAAAATTAGACTATGTTGGAATTCTTGCTCTCGAGCTATTTGTTGTTGGAGATAATTTAATTGCTAATGAATTTGCCCCTCGCGTCCACAATTCTGGCCACTGGACTATTGAGGGTGCCACAACAAGTCAATTTGAAAATCACTTGCGCGCTATATTAGATCTTGATCTCGGTGATACAACTTTTATCAAATATACTGGAATGGAAAATCTAATCGGGAGCATCCCAAATGATCTAACAGACTTGAATTCAAATGAATATTTCGTACATCAATATGGAAAAACTGCAAGAGAAGGTCGAAAACTTGGCCATGTGACAGTTACTGCTCCATCTGAACAAGAGCGCTTAGAAAAATTAAGAACAGTTCAAATGATCATCAAGAATAATACTTAAGCCGTGCCACCAACTGTAATCTCATCAATTTTTAGAGTCGGTTGACCGACTCCAACTGGAACTGATTGTCCCTCTTTGCCACATGTCCCGACACCAGCATCCAGTTCAAGATTATTACCAACCATTGAGATTTTTCCCAAAACATCAGGACCATCACCTATTAACATAGCTCCTTTTACAGGAAATGTGATTTTTCCATTCTCTATCATATAGGCCTCATTGGCGGAAAAAACAAATTTACCTGAAGTAATATCTACTTGGCCACCCGAAAAATTTGGCGCATAAATTCCTTTTTTAACAGAAGCAATAATTTCCTCATGATCATGAGGTCCCGCAAGCATGTATGTATTTGTCATACGTGGCATGGGTACGTGTGCATATGATTCTCGCCTTCCATTTCCTGTAGTTGGGACACTCATAAGTTTGGCATTCATTCTATCTTGCATATACCCTTTTAAAATACCATTCTTAATAAGTACATTATATTGTCCTGGGGTTCCCTCATCATCTATAGCAAGTGATCCCCTCCGATTAATCAAAGTACCATCATCAACTATTGTGCATAACTTTGAAGCTACCTGATCACCAATCCGATCAGAAAAAGTAGAAACACCTTTACGATTAAAATCACCTTCTAAGCCATGCCCAACAGCTTCATGAAGAAGAATACCAGGCCAACCTGAACCTAATACTATTGGCATACTTCCTGCTGGTGCAGGTTTGGCTTTTAGCTGTATGGCAGCCAATCGAATCGCTTCTTTCGCTAAATCAATAGCAATTGTGTTATCCATAAAGTAGTCTAAGCTCGATCTTGAGCCACCTCCAGCATAACCTTGTTCCCGTCGATTATTTTCTTCTAATATAACACTTACATTTAATCTCACTAGAGGTCTTATATCCGCAGCTAACGGCATATCAGCAGCGGCAATTAAGATCATATCTTGACTACTACTTAAACTGATATTTACCTGCTTAACTCTTGAATCTTCATTTCTAGCCAATTCATTAATTGTTTTTAACAGATCAATCTTTTTTTGATCTGAAATACTGATCAATGGATCAATTGATGGATACCGATCAGGTATGTTACTGATTTGTGAAATATTAGTTGATGACGATTGACCCAGACGAGCAATGGATTGAGTCGCTTGCACAGCCTTTTTAATAGCAACTAGACTTAGATCATCAGAATAAGCAAAACCTGTTTTATCTCCACTTACAGCTCTAACACCAACTCCTTTATCTAAGCTAAAAGAACCCCCTTTAATTTTTCCTTCATCCATTACCCATGTCTCTCGACGACTTATTTGAAAATATAAGTCAGCAATATCTATTCCTTTACTGTGAAAAGATTCTGCAATATTAATGATATCTTTCTCAACAAGATGTTCTGTATCAAGTATCGCTTCTTTTACTGTTTTAAGTGTGGATGCTTGCAATTTAAATTCCCTGAAGTTTATTAAAGATTATGAAATACAACCATGTCTATCACTACTTAAAGCGAAATTTTGAGCATTAGAATTATTAATACTTGGTACTTCAAAAGTTCCGAGCACATCGTAATATATTTGCGCCATTTCTTGTAATGGTTTTTTAAATACTTGTGAAAATAATAATAAAGCAGCAGCAACAGGTGGACCGGCAACAACCGCACCAACAATGGGAAGCGTATTACCATAATTAGTGCTCACAATTGCAGTCTGATCATATTCCATTGCTACCAAATTGATATTCCCGATAACTCCAATATCCGCAGCTGGACCTGTAAGATTAAAGTTACACGTACTTGCTTTACCATCACTTATATTAAAACTTCCAGAAATCTCATCAAAACCAAACCCCTTATTAAATACATCACGAAAATCTAATGCTAATCGTCTTGGTAGCGCGACAATACTTAAAAGGCCAAATATTCTTCCTGCTCCAGGTTCAATTTCTTCTAATTGACCTGCTCCCAGTCGAGTGTTAATTGACCCTTGCATATGTTCAATAAAATCTTCTCTTGGTCCACCTGGCCATTTTACATCTATTTCAATATTCATATCATTACTTGCGATTATTGGCTGATAACCTAGTTCAGTAAGCGTTTCTTTAGTATCTGTACTTATTAATTCACCATCAATGTAAGTATGTTGCTTAAAATTGTTTGATTCATCTATTACCCAGCCTGCATTGGTATTAACTGAAAAAGACTTAGACTGTGTCTCTAAATTCACTGCCCTTAAACCATCATCAAATCTGGAGAAATCTCCATTTAACAAACCAAATGAATACTCTGAATAAGTGAAATCTTTTATTAATAGACTTATGGAAGGGAAATCTAATGGATTTAATAAATTTCCTTCCCAGTCAGTATGTGCTGCTTTTATATTTAGGTGATTCATATCTAAAACTATAGATTGCTCGTTATCAAAGCGATAAGGCAAATTGATAAGCCCGTCTGCATCCTCTCCAGAAAGATTGATAATCCAGCTTTCTGCGCCTCGATCAGCAATCACTTTTTGATTAGAAAATAAACGGCCAAATAGCTCAAAATTTTTCATATCAAGATCAATAGATCTTATAAAATTTGCTTTCGATGAACTTTCTCCTTGATATGAATTTGATAATTTAAACCAATCATCAAATCGCAGTTGGTCTATATTACCACGAAGATGCAATCCCCTTGAATCTGCTGCTTCCATTTCCCCTTCACCAAAAAATATAGTACCTCTATCAAACTCCCAGTTATCAATATTTTTTTTAAATAACAAATCCCAATTGACAGCTGAAGATAGGCCTCCTTCAGTTTCTATATTTCCTTCAGAAGGAAATAATAAATTAACATCAAATTTTCGAATATCCGTAATATCTTTCCCTAAAGGGTAAGGTAAATTTATTTTTACACCCATCAGATCAGTTTTAATTTTCACAAAAAATGTATTTGGTTCATCCACATCATAACGAGGCAAATGTAAATCCAGAGCATAATTGAAATTATTACCATCAATAATTTTATTGAAATCGTAATTAAAATATTTCTCAATAGAGTCAATGGAAGTCTTGCCAGATATATTAATAATACTACTCATTCGCGAATCTATAGCAGTAACTTTTGATAAAATAATACTTATTGGTGAACCCAAAAAATTTCCTCGTAGATTTTCAGAATAAGCCTCACGCCTTGATATATTAATTACACCATCTATATCACTAATTACTGGTATTTCTGAATTTAAACCAACTTGAGCGCTTTTTGGTTTAATTCTGGTGACGAAATTATAATTTTCTCGCTCATTCAACCTTAAAGGAAAGTCTATATTAAATTCATAATCAGCATTGCCTACCAAGATTAAATTTTTTAATTTATGGCCAAAAAATACATCAATTGGACTGGCAATCATAAACTCTTGCAAGTTAGTTAATTCTGATGAAGAATCAGCTTCTATTTTAAGTATCGGATTGAAAACATCGTCTATCTCAATAATGGTATCTTGTATTTGAATATCTTTACTTGATAATTTATTTTTATGAGAATAAATTTGATTTCTCTCAAACATGATTTCCATTTCTTCCACTCTAGTTTGAGGCCAATCTCTCGCATACTTTAAAGATAAATTCTTGATATTTGCATCAACCTGGAAAATACCCTCTTTTTTTGAAAAAGGAAAATCTTCTATTAATCCAATCATTTTTGTTTTTCCTGATTCAACCTCTCCAGCTAACATAGATTCTTGTATCCAATCATATAAAATAGGATTAATCCTCTCCTTAGGTATGATTCTCTTTAGAACCGTAATGTCATTTAATGACCAATTACTCTCTAAATCAACATATGGTGTTTTCTTATTAGCTGGTATAGATAACTCAATATCTGAATTACTCACAAAATCTGAATTTTTTAGATTAAACTGATTAGTAGATATCGTTAGTCCTGATTCTCCTTTACGCCAGATAATTTCACCCAAGGCAAGTTCAAAAATTAACTTACTATTTAAGTAATTTTTAACTTCAACACCAAGATTTGTTGTATCTATATTTACTCTTCCTCCATTTTGATTAATATTTATTAGTCCATTCAGACCATCTACTTTAGTATTATTTTGCTTTAAATTGATACCTACGCCATCGAGAAGAGCTGAGAAATTATAAGTTGAATTTAA
>MDTG01382442.1_pt1 | contig 26587 bp, 28 predicted proteins | sample 811421 | NCBI WGS metagenome assembly MDTG01 (sample SAMN05326645, study PRJNA326480) | marine metagenome | isolation source: seawater | place: Pacific Ocean: South East | collected 2011
AAGAGGTAAAACATGAAGATCTAATATATCTAATTCTTTCATTTTAGATTAAATTATATAAATAAATTATATATGGAAAAAGATTTGCTTTCAACTTTAGACTTAAAGGATAAAATGTTAATAGATAACAGTTTTTATATTACATATGTATTTTTGATGACAACTGCTACTATCACGTTTATTGAGGCTATTCGTACAGATGACAAAAAAGTAAGACACATTTTAAATTTGGAAACATGTATTTCTGTTGTTGCTGCATTTTTTTATTCTCGATTTGTAAGTGATTTTGGTGAAGGAGAAATCAAATTCAAAAAATTAAATGTAATTCGTTATACTGATTGGGCAATTACAACACCTATTATGATATTGGTTTTATGTTTGGCTTTGTTATTTAACGATAATAAAGGTGCTTTATCGTTTGGATCATTCTTTATTATATTAGTATTAAATTATTTAATGTTATTGTCAGGATATGCAGGTGAAACTGGTCGTGTATCACGAAGAAGTGCAAATATAATTGGATTTGGATTCTTCGCATTAATGTATGGATACATTTATAAAATATTAATTAGTAATAGTAAAAATTTTGATAACAAATTGTTATTCAGTGCTTTCCTTGTATTATGGATGGGATACGGTATATTATATGAATATGATGATATTACCAAAAATGTCGGTTATAATGTATTGGATTTATTCTCCAAATGTTTTGTAGGTATTTTCTTCTGGGCTTACTATACAAAAGTATTCAAATTACCTTAAATATAAATAATTAATTTCACTAAAATTTAATTATTTATAATCCAGTAATTTTTGTGTCACCAGTTACGTCTCCACTTTGACTATCAGAAATTGATTGTTGCATTGGACCTATCGATTCCAATGTTTCTGCATTTATTGCTGAATATTTTAAAGGATATATTGCAGTATCTAATTGTCTTCCTAATGTATTTAATTTAGTTAATGCATTTCTCTCAAACTCAGCATTACTAATTGTTGGTTCAGGAGGTGTTTGTTGAGATAATATACTACAACTAGTAGAAGTACTACTACTTTTACTATCATCATCTGATTTCTCTTGACTAAGTATTTTACAACTTCCACTTAATCCTTCTACACTTACTGTTAAAAAATTATATAGAAATAACAACAACATCAGAGAGATAAGAATATATATAATATATTTTTGATTTTTCATATTATATATATTAAATATTATTTATCTATTACTACCTGTTTTATAATATTTTTTGCTACTTTCTTTTTATTATCTTCCGTATTTTGTGCTATTGTATTTTGTATCAATGAATGATATTCGTCATTTTCCTGGGTATTACTATCATTACATTTTGGATGATTTTTCATCCATTCAGGAAAATGTTTCAATGTTTTACGACCAACCGTTGAAATTGCATTATTCAATCTCATTTTATTATCATCCTTTTCCCATCCGTCTTTATCTTTTACATATAATATTTCACGCTTAGCATCGCTACAATGTAATGGTCGTTGTGTTAATTCCAACTGATTTAATCCATTCAAAAATATACGTGTTAATCCATTTACATATCCTAATTCTTTCATTGTATCTAAATCAGTTATTTGTAGCTTTATGCTTTCCAAAAAATCATTAATATTTAAAGCATCTTTGCAATTCTCATTCAAAAATATTTGAATATTAAAGCTATTATTTGTATTTCCTATTTTTGGAATAATTTCAGATATTTGTTTATCATGACTTTCTTTCTGTTCTTTTAACATATTTCTTAATTCCTTATTTTCATTCATCATTGTCAAAAATACTTCTTTAATAGAAGAATTATCATTCTCCGCATTTTTATTTTCCATAATAATTTCTTCATTTTCATCGGAATCTTCCGAAATTTCAAAAATATAGGTGCATTTTTGTTTATGATTATTCAAACTTTGTCGATGTTTGTATTTTTTTCCACATTCACACACGTATTGTGGTGCGGCGAGTTTTGGCGAGTTTTTGTAAGTATTTGTAAGTATTTCATGTTTGCGTGTGAGTTCATGTTTTTTAAAGTCACTTTCTTTGCTACATCCATAGTCACAACACTTACAGTAAAATTTTTTGGCGAGTTTTGGCGAGTTTTTGTAAGTCATATGTAAGTATATAATACTTACACAAAAATCGCCTAAATCGTTTTTCAAAAAAATCAAAAAAAAAGTATGCTCACATAGAAAAAAAATAATTATTCATTTTAGAGCTTTCTCGTCTAAATCTCAAAACCCGTTTTGTTTTCCGATTTTTGATTTCAAAAAAGTCATTTTGGACATTTTAAAAATGTCCATTTTCACTTTTTCAAAAAAAGAAATTGAAATAAAAACATAAGGCATTCCAAATCCCTCACACTGAAAATTAAGAATTCTGACGTTGGCAATTAGCCTTAAGATCATTTATAGTGCTCTTCATTGAATTTATTTTATCAGTATTGTCTTCTACAATAGGATAAATGGATGCACATGGTGCTAATGGATTTAATGATTTAACAGATTTGATATCCTTTTCTAATTCTTTTATCTTATTTTGTATTTTCTCTTGATTGGATGTTAAACCTTCTCTGACTAAGTTAGGATAAAGTAAATTATATAATATAATGGCTACAAAAATGGCATTTAATAGGTTAATAAACAATACAAGTCTCATTTATAATAATATATGTTATTTTTAATTTTTATTTTATTTATATATTATAATGACTGATTGTACAAAACCCGATTACATAAATGTTAAATATGCACGAAAATACTTACAACATCAAACCGTATTATCTAAAAAATATTTTACAAGAAATGAAGAATATTTGAAAAATAGAAATAGAACACATAGACAAAATCAATTTAGTTATTTAGTAAAGGGAGAAGAAAAGGTATTACCAGGCGGACCAAATACGGAAGATAATATGTATCGTAATACAATTAAAAATATGGATTGTGATAATGTTGAAAATTCACCTATTAATTACAAATTTGGAGTTCAAGGTCCAATCTCACATGATTTAAGATTAACAAATTTAAAACGACATTTATATAAACGTTAAAAATAATATAATATGAAATATATCAGATTACATTATTAATTTATTTTAGTTTAACACGTCTAAATAATTCTAAAGCAACAATACCACCTAATACTTGTGCAATAATATAAGGTAATAAATCAGCTTTAGGTAATTTACCTGCAGCTGCCATCATAATTGATACGGCAGGGTTAAAGTGACCACCTGAAATAGATCCACCAAGTAATATAACTACTGCTAAAGCAGCACCGATTGCCAATGCATCACCTGTTGCAATAATTACATACAAGAAGAAAACTGTTCCTAGAAATTCGACCAAGTATTTGTTCATCATGTTCATTATAAAATATAATTATATTTTTTTTTAATTTTCGGTATTGTAAATTGGATTATATGCACGTTGTTTGGCATATCTTGTAAATATAGAAGAATCATATACATATCTAACATTGGTATTTGATACAGGTACTCCTTGATCATCACAATTTTGCTTAATACCTCCACGCATTCTATTAATACCACCAGTATATACCATATTACACAAAGGGTTAGGACCTTTGCATGAATAATTTTGTCGTGATAACCAATCACCTGCATTTTGTGTTGCTCTAAATCCTCCTATTTTTCTAGGTTGGCCATTATATGATTTTCCGGTATAATTTCCATTCCATGATGTTCTTAATATAGTTCTCATACGTGCCCAATGATTTAAATTATCATAAACAGTTTTATTACTTTTCTTGAACTGATTACTATTATTAAAGCTAAGTTCCATATATATATATTACTAATTATAAAAAAAATTGAATAACTGGAATTTAAATAATAATATTATTTAAATAAACAATGGCAGTTCCCGTTGAAAATCGAGAGGATTCTAATATTAATGAACTTATATTAACACAAATAAATTCATACGAATATAATGAAAGTGATGATGATGAGGAAGAATTTATAAATGAAGTATATGAAGAAGACGAAGATCATATAGAGAGATTTAAAGAAAATGATACATATTATATAGGTCTTTGTTATAAAGATAAGAGAAATAATGATGCAATTTTATTAGATATGTCTATATCTTCTGGATTATTTTTAAAGTATAGTTATGATATAATTTATAAGGTATTAGGTGGTCCTAGAATAAAATATACAAGTGATAATAATGAAATTAAACATTATAATAATATGTTATATTATCATAAAAATAGAGATATACAATTGCAAATTTATAAAACAGATTTTAAAAATTTAGATCAGCATCCATTTGAATGGTCATTAGGTGTAATAATTAAAACATTTTGGTTGAGATTGGTCCAACGCAAATGGAAGAAAATATTTAAAGAGCGGTATGAAATTATACATAAAAGAATGAATCCAATTAATTTGCATTATAGATCAGTACATGGTAATTGGCCACATGGATTAAATTATTTACCTAGTTTAAAAGATATGAATATGTAAAATAAAATAATATAAAAAATATAATAATATTTTTTTTATATTTATACGTTTAATTTTTTAGTTTATGCTGTTAAAATACGTGGCGCAATGTTCATTGTTGTTAATTCTTGAAATAGTAATTTACACGCATATGGTATTTCTATATAATCAAAATCAATACGGTTGTCACATGTTCTACAATGATGTACATGTAATGAATCATTATATGCAGCAATCATACCACATGATTTACAAACAAATACTTGATATTTATCAGATCCATCGTAAATACGTCCTTTTGTAAATCGTGAAGCACCATGACTAACCATACAATCTCTTTCCATTTCACCAAATCTTAAACCACCATCGCGACTTCTTCCTTCTGCTGGTTGGCGTGTCAGATTTACCATAGGACCGATTGAACGACTATGTTGTTTATCATTGACCATATGTTTAAGTCTTTGATAAAACACTGGACCCATAAATATACTGCTTTCCAGCTGTTCTCCAGTAAGACCATTGTATAGTAATTCATTTCCATGTTGTTCAAAACCATTTTTCAATAGTTCAGTTGAAATATAATCAATATCTAGATCACTAAAACTAGTACCATCACCAAACAACCCGAGTTCTAAAAGTACTTTACCTAATAGTGTTTCTTTTAGTTGTCCAATTGTCATACGAGAAGGAATAGCATGTGGATTGATAATAATATCTGGTTTTAATCCATTGCTAGTAAATGGCATATTTTCTTCTGAAATAATATTACCAATAGTACCCTTTTGACCATGACGACTTGAAAATTTATCACCAATTACAGGTTTTCGAACATTACGCGTTCTAACTTTTGCAAAATTATATCCTTCTCCATTTCTTTCAATATAATTTTTATCGACATAAGTTTCTTCATTTGTTCTATATATTTTACTTTGATCTTCATATTTAATTACTTTTGTATGATCATTGCGATTTTCTTTAATTGGAATAACTTTCGAAATAATAATATCACGATTCTCAATAAGTGTATTTTCAGGAATAACACCTTTTTGATTTACTTTATTATAATTACCAAATTTCATACCTTTTGTTTTAGATGGATCGGGTTTGCAACGTATTTCTTCGTCGCCGTGAATTTTTTTATCTTCATCGCGTTCAGTATGATAAATAGTTGCTTGAAATAATCCACGATCTATTGATCCTTGGTTGAATAATATACTATCTTCTTGATTATAACCTGTATGACTCATAATTGCAACAATTACAGGTGATCCTGATGGAATTTTATTAATATGAATCAGATTCATAATTCGTGTATCAACCAATGGACGCATAGGATAATTTAATACATAAGCGGTTTTATCCATTCGCTGGTCAAAATTTGTTACATATACACCCATAGATTGTTTAGACATAGCACATTGGTATGTATTTCTAGGAGATTGATTATGTTCAGGAAAAGGAATACAAGACGCCAATATTCCAAATATAGTACTAGGATGAATTTCACAATGTGTGAAATTTTTATCATTTACTAGCGTATTATATTTCATTGAAATAACTGATGCATTTTGTTCGTCTGGATCAATATATTCAATAACAGATTCATCTACATGAACATTACTTAACAAATCATTCCATGAAAGTTCTCTTCTTGAAATTCTATCAATAATAGATTTTGTAATAAGTAATTTATTATTTTTAACCTTAAGAAGAGGTCTTGTAACTCTACCTCCATCATTGCATATTCTAATTTCTAAATTTACATAATCAAATATAATAGCTGTATAAATATTCATCATACCTGATGTTTTCTTATTTTTTAGATTTTTATATAATTCAATAGGATCATTTTTTACAGTACCAATCCATGCACCATTTACAAATACTTTTACACAATTAATTAATTCATTCGGTGTTTTATCTTCGATTGGAACGATATATGGTTTCAAATACGCAAATATTGGTTCGCTATCAGATGCTAATGTTACATGTGTCATATAACTTAAATTTTTAACAACACCAACTGATTGACCCTCTGGAGTTTCAGCTGGACACAAGAAACCCCATGTAGAATTATGTAACATACGAGGTGGAACTAATTTACCACTTTTATCAATAGGCGTACTAATACGTCGTGAATGACTTAAACTAGAAGCATATGTTAGACGATTCAATACTTGAGCAACACCTACTTTTGTTGAACTGGATTGTTTAATACCGAAATCGCCCGTACTCAATGCACGTTTAATACCATTTTCAATTGTTGCAGATTTTATGATTTTATAAATATTTGTATGATTTACAATATTTTCATAATCATATGTAGAACGCCATGAACCAGTATTAATTTCACGTATAATCTGCTTTTGCATATCTTTCACTAACTTATTAAAGTAATTTCTGAATAAGTTATTCAATAATGAACCTGTTAAATCGATACGTTTATTCAAATAAGAATCTCTATCGTCTTGTTTTTTAACTCCCAACGAAGCATGAATTAATTTTCGCGTCATATAACCTAGATAATATATTTTTTGTGTTTTATTATGACAATGAGGGAATAGATCATTATTAATAACTTCTAGTGCAAATTCTTTTTTCTTTTTAATTCCCTTATCATGATCCATATTAATTGGAGTGTACATGACTTGAGATGTAATAAAATTAATAGCATCTTCTTCATTGGATATAGTATTAGATTCAATAATTGAGGCTTGTAAAAAGTTTAATACATTTTTTTCATATTTATTTTCAATATCCAGACAAATATAATTACAAATATCTTTGTCGGATTCAATACCTAGAGCTCTAAATAGTATAAATAAAGGTATGGTATTTTTCATTCTGGGAATTTGTATATGAATAATATATCCATAACCGTTATTTTTTTGACTAACCATCATATTAATTTGTTTAGGTGAAATACATTTAAAATCAGGTACAGATTTCATTTCAGCTTGCCATTTCCATTTTGTATTATTTTTCGAAATATTGTAACAATAAACTTTGTTTTCTGCTGCTCTTTCTTGTCCTAGAACAGTTTTTTCTGAACCATTAATAATGAAATAACCTCCTGCATCTAATTTACATTCTCCAGTAATATCGCTGGAAATATGTTTATATTGTGAAAGAAGACAAATATTTGATTTTAACATAACAGGTAATTTTCCAATATGGATTTGAGATAATTTTTTATGTACAATTTGAATATTTTCTAGATTATCTCCATTACGAATAATATATTTAATATTAAGATCAATTGTCATATTTGACGAATATGTAAAATTCCTAAGGCGTGCCTCTTGAGGAAACATTAATTTTGTAGCACCATTATTTTCATGAATTTGAGGATGATGTAATTGAAAATTTTCAAAATCAACTTTGACTTCTAAAGAGTTTTTACCTGATATTTCATCATATGAATGTTCTGATGCAATAGTTACTGGATTAAACATATCTATTGTTTTCTTGATTTGATAATTGACAAACTGATTATACGATTCGATTTGATGTCTTACGAGTTGTTTTAAATGTTGATCTCTAAAATAACTTCCTATAATAGTCCATGGTGTTTCGATGTATTCATTAATTTCATCATGATCTTCTATGCGCTTTAGTGAATCGTAATCCATTTTAGACATATTTATTATATTGGTCATTAATGTTTATTGTAATCAATTTTTTATATAATTTTATTAATTATTACTATTAGTTATAAAATTAAAAAATATTAAGACATATTTAGTATATATGTCATTAAAAAAACAAATAACAATAAGTCCTGATTTATTAAAAGGTGGAGGAAGTTCTGGTATAAAAAAATCACCAAAGGAAAAGAAGAAACCAAAAGTTAAAATAAATAAACCTAGCAAACTAAAAAAAGAATTTTTAAAGAGAATAAAAGATCATAAAAATAAAATAAAAAATTCAGAAAAGGAAGAGGATATAGCTTTTTCTTCTGATTTCAAAGATTCAATGAATTATTTAATGGATATTATGAAAGACAAAGGTACAAAATCAAATAAAGGAAGAACTTTAAAACATAGACCAATTATTAATGAACCTAATATTAATTTATCTTTACCTACAGATTTAATGTCTAATGAAATAAAAATATTACCACCATCCATGTCAATTAAATCACCAATATCTCAGATAGTAACACCAATATCTCCGGTAGTAAATCCAGTATCTCCGGTAGTAAATCCAGTAGAGTCTATTATAACTCCGATTAATAATAATTCTATTGCTTTAAATAATAGTTTAATGCCAACGCCACCATATGGAATATTAAAAAATGGTAGTAAGCCAACTTATCGAATGTGGTTAAATAAAACTCAAAAAAATAGAGAATCAAATGTTGAAATTCCTAAAAAAGAAAAAACAGAACGTGAAGAAAAATTAAATCATCTTAAAGAAAAATTTGGAATATTTAGTAAGCCTATTATTGAAAAAAAGGTAGATAAACCAAAAAAAACAAAATCAATTATTAAAAAGAAATATTGTACAATAAAATGAAAATATAATTTGGGCAAAAATAATACACGAAGAAAAATATCAGTATTATTAAAAAATAAAGATTTAAGAGCAAGGGTACAAGTAGAAAGAAGTATGTTAAGATCAAAACCGTTACATGTAATGAAAAATTATCTATATTCTCATGGAATATTAAAAGTAGGTAATAATGCACCAAAAGATTTAATAAAAAGGATATACGAAGATGCAATATTAACAGGTGAAGTTACAAATACATCTAAAGATGTATTAATATATAATTATTTAAATAAAAAGGATGATTAAAAATATAAATATATAATATATGTTATTTAAAATATTTGGGGTATTAGTGGTTTTAGTATTTTTATTGTTATTAATGTATGTTATTGAATATTATAAAATAAATATGGATCCTATGAAAAAACCTGTAAAAGTAGAAGAAATTGTAGTTGAAACATTTGTACCAGATGATAATTATGTTGAATCTTTCGAAAAAAAAGAAATTAATATGTGTCAAGAATATAAAGGAGATAATAATAGACTAGATAAAGGTTGTAAAGCTTTAAGTTTTGAAAATTGTATGGACACAGAATGTTGTATATGGGGAGGTGAAAAGGGATTGCCAAATATAAAAAAAAAATGGTAATTGCACATTAGGAAATAACTACGGTCCAATATTTAAGGGAAGTGCATTTGATAATAGTGAATTTTATTATCAAGGACAAAAATTTCCTAAAAATTTTTAACGTACCTTATTTATCATCTCAAAAATAAAATATATATAAAATATATTTAAAAAATTATGGTATTATTATATAATGACTACAACTGATAACATATATGATACTTGGACATTCATATATAATGATCCTAATTATTCTTTAGAGTTATATAAGTATGCGAATGGATTTTATTTAAATAAAAAAACAAATGAAATGTATTCATTTGAACAAGGTATTAAACATATTATAAGTGAAAAAGATGAAGAAAAAATTTATAGTATGTGGTGGTTAGAAAATTCATAATAATTATATAATTATATAAATATATAAAATGAAATTAATTAAAAATTTTATTTATTTATTTATAGGCTGTATAGCTGGTGTATCAATGGGTGCAATAGGTATAGGTGCTGGATTAATAACAATGCCTTTACTTATATATTCTGGTTTAACAATCTCTGAATCAGTTGCTGTTGCGATGGTTATGCAATTATTACCTCAGTCATTACCGGGTGTATATAATTATTGGAAATATATAAAGTGGGAACCTACAGTATTTGTTATTTTAGGAAGTTTTTTTGGTATATGGTTTGGTTCTATGTTATCCGCAAATAATTATTTATCAGAATTATTTTTATATAGATTTTTAGCTATATTTCTTTTACTAAGTTCTTTTTATTTTTTTATTAAACATTGGAATCCTGTTAAAAAAATAAATATTATTGAATAATAATTATATTTAATAAAATTGATATTAAAAAATGATTATATATAAATTATATATACAATGATTATTCCTGTAAAATGTTTTACATGTGGTAAAGTTTTAGCAAATAAGTATAGATATTTCCAAGAACAAGTTCGAAAAAATAAAAAAGATAATAATTTAGATGAAGATTCTGTAATTTATTTAACAAAAGAAAATACATCAAAAACGGCGGAAGGAAAGGTTTTAGATGAATTACAACTCACACGTATGTGTTGTAGAAGACATATGTTGACTCATGTTGATATAGAATAATAAAAAACTTAATTAAAATTATATATATAGTAATCTTTTTTTTATATATAATTTATATGGGTAAAACATATAAAAAAAGAAATCTTCGTAAAAAAACAAACAAAAGAAGAACTAGAAAACAGCGAAGAGTAATTAAACGAAGACAAAAGGGAGGATTTGTATCACCTTTTCAAGGTACATCATATAGCCAAGATAATTTACCAGGAATGTCAATAAATCATAATGGTGGTACAAATGGTAATTTTTATGCATTAAATAATTATAAAGAAACCCCATTTCAATATATGAAAAGTGGAAATTCAATAATGGGTGGTGGTGGAAGAAGACGTAAATCAAAACAAAGAAGAAAAAGAGGAAAAAAAAGTAAGAAAAGACAAAAAGGAGGATTTTTATCTGATGCTGTAAATTTAGTACGTTATGGAAATTATGATGTAGGTTCTACATGGAATCAATTACAAGGATATGATAAACCAGTAAATCCACTACCATGGGATGATCAATATCAAGGAACATTAAATAAAAATTTTACCTCAATTAATTAATTAAAAAAATATATAAAAATACTCATGATATAGTATAAATATAAATGTCAAAAGAAAGTAAAGAGAAATTAATTTCAAAAACAAATACTATATCATGGAATATAATTGACAATATGTTTAAAAGTAATCCAACATTACTAGTAAATCATCATTTAGAGTCATATAATGATTTTTTTGATTATGGTATTTTTCAAATATTAAAAGAAAATAATCCAATTAAGATAAGTAAGAATTATAATTCAACACGTGATGAATTTGATTATACTTGTAATTTTTATATTGGTGGAAAAGAAGGAAATAAATTATATTACGGAAAACCAATAATATTTGATGATACATATCAACATTATATGTATCCAAATGAAGCTAGATTAAGAAATATGACTTATGGATTAACAATTCATTATGATTGTGTAGTTGATATAGAAATATATGATACGACCACTAGAGAAATGAAAAGACAGTCTATAACTTTAGAGAAAATATTATTGGGTAAATTCCCTATTATGGTTAATTCAAAATTATGTATTTATAATGGTTTAAATCGTGATTTAAAATTTTATATGGGTGAATGTAGAAATGATATTGGGGGATACTTTATAATTGATGGTAAAGAAAAGGTATTAGTTCCTCAAGAAAAATTTGCAGACAATATGCTTTATATTAAAAAGAACAATCCAGATGAATTATATAGTTATAGTGCAATTATTCGTACAGTATCCGAAGATTCATCAAAACCTGTAAGAACACTGAAAGTACATATGGTAGCCCCTACACCCGAAAAAACATTTGGTAATTTTGTAGTTGAATTACCTAACGTAAGAAAACCCATACCATTCATGATTGTTATGAGAGCACTGGGTATAATATCTGATAAAGATATTATGAGACATTGCTTATTAGATTTAAAAAAGAATGAATCATATTTAGATTTATTAATACCTAGTGTTCATGATGCAGGTTTAATATTTACACAACAATTAGCATTAGAATATATATGTTCATTTATGAAACAAGAAACAACATATCATGCAATTGAAATTTTAATGAATTATTTTTTACCAAATATAGGTGAATTGAATTTTATATCTAAAGCTTATTATTTAGGTCATATGATTTTTTCAATTTTAAAAGTACATACAGGTTTAGAACAACCAACGGATCGTGATAGTTTTACATATAAACGTGTTGAATTATCAGGGGCATTAATATATGAATTATTTAATGAATATTATTTAAAACAGAAAAAGGATATATTTTTGAATATAGAAAAAGATATTTATTACCATCATACAGTTAAAGACGGAGAAGGAGAAAAGGTTGTACTAGATCATGAGAAAACTATGAGTGTGATTAATACAAATTATAAGGACTATTTCAAAAATAAAATAGTAGAGAAAGGATTCAAGAAAGGTTTTAAAGGCAATTGGGGAGCAAGTTCTCATACAAAACGATTGGGAATTATTCAAGATTTAAATCGCTTATCATTTAATTCTTATATATCTCAATTACGTAAAATAAATTTACCATTAGATGCTAGCGCAAAAGTTGTAGGACCACGTTTATTACATAGTACTCAGTGGGGTATAATTGATCCAATTGATACACCAGATGGTGGAAATATTGGGTTACATAAACATATGTCAATGGGATCATGTATAAGTACTGGTTATGCAAGTGAAAAGATACTAATATGGATGAAAGAACATGTAAATTTATATACATTAGAAGAAAGTTATTCAGAATATATATATCAAAATACTAAAGTATTTATAAATGGTGCATGGGTTGGGTTTGTTGTACAACCATTTGATGTTGTAAATGAAATAAAGGTATATAGACGTCTAGGATTAATTCCTTTATATACGAGTGTATCATTTCATATTCAAAAGAATTCAATATTTGTATTTACTGATAGTGGTCGTATTTCAAGACCGTTATATTATATTAGTGTAGATAATGTACCAAGCGCATTTACAAGTAAAAATATCGAGAGATTAATAGATACAGATTTAAAGTGGAATGACATATGTTATGGATTTAATGAAAGAATATTAGATAAATTTGATAATAGAAAAATATATGATGTCGATGAATTATATGATACATCCAAGAAAAGTTTAGAAAATATAGTCATGGACACAGGAATTATTGATTTTGTAGATACAAGTGAAGCAGAATCGTCGTTAATTGCTGTTGATTATAAAAAAATAATAGATAAATCAAGAAAATATACTCATTTAGAAATTCATACTTCATTGATATTTGGTGTAATGGGTAATCAAATTATTTATCCAGAAAATAATCCTCCTACAAGAAATTTATTTTCATGTGGCCAAACCAAACAAGCAGTATCAATGTATCATTCTAATTATCAAAATAGAATAGATAAAGCTGGTATAGTATTAAATTGTGGGCAAATACCGCTAGTGAAAAGTCGATATATGAAATATATAAATAATGAAGAATTACCTTATGGTGTAAATACAATTGTTGCTATAATGAGTTATACCGGTTATAATGTGGAAGATGCTATTTTAGTAAATAAAGGAGCATTAGACAGAGGATTATTTAGAACAACATATTATAATATGTATGAAGTAAAGGAGGAAAGTTCCGATGTACCGGGTTCAACTGCTAATAGTAAATTTATGAAAGTAACGAATGAAAATGTTAAAAAATTAAAACATCGCGGACATGATTATGATCAATTAGATGAAAATGGTGTTGTAAAATTAAATACGCGTGTAAATGAAAAAATGATTATGATAGGAAAAGCTACACAAGAAGATTCAAGTGATGGTTATAATGATGATTCTCTAGTTCCTAAAAAAGGTCAAATGGGATATGTAGATAAAGTATATATTTCAGATAATGAAGAAGGTTTCAGAATAGCAAAAGTAAGAATTCGTGATGAACGTATTCCGGCAATTGGTGATAAAATGGCAAGTCGTGCTGGACAAAAAGGTACAATAGGATTAGTTATTCCTGAAGAAGATATGCCATATACAGCAAATGGTGTAAAACCAGATTTAATTATTAATCCACATGCTATACCGTCCCGTATGACAATTGGACAATTAACAGAATGTATATTAGGAAAATTATGTGTGGAAAAGGGTACATTTGGTGATTGTACTCCATTCTTAAAGGAAGGACCTAAAGAAGAAGTAATTGGTAATATGCTTTCGGATCTAGGATATCATAGTACCGGTGATGATATATTATATAATGGAATGACAGGAGAACAATTATCAGGCAGTGTATTTATGGGTCCTACATATTATATGAGATTGAAACATATGGTTAAAGATAAAATAAATCATAGATCAACAGGACCAATTACATTATTAACTCGTCAATCAGTACATGGAAGAGCAAATGATGGTGGTTTAAGAATTGGGGAAATGGAACGTGATGGAGTAGTAGCACATGGAGCAACACAATTTTTAAAAGAATCTTTTACTATACGTGGAGATGATTATAAAATGGCAGTATGTAATCATACAGGTAATATAGCTGTATATAATGTTCAAAAGAAACAGTTTTATAGTCCAATGGTTGATGGTCCATTAAAATATACTGAACCTATAAATGAAAATAGCAGAATTAAAAATATAAGTAAATATGGTAGATCATTTAGTATTGTAAGAGTACCTTATACATTAAAATTATTAATACAAGAGTTACAATCAATGAATATACAAATGAGAATAATAACGGAAGATAATATGAATGACTTACCTAGTATGTCATATAGTGATAATATAACTAAATTAACGAATAAACCAGATATTATAAAACATGGTCGGGATGCACAACAAACAATTAGGGATCAATTGGCAAAAGATAAAGAAAGAGAATTAGAAAAGAAAACAAAATATAAATCACCATCTAAACCTGTAGATGAGGATAGTCCTGTATATAAAGTAAATACTACAGGAGATAGTTCTGTATATGATCCAAATACTCCAGAATATGATCCAAATAGTCCTCCTTTTGCACCCGGTACATCTTCTTTAAGTATTGAAGGAAACCCAATATATGATCCAAATAGTCCTCCGTTTGCACCCGGTACATCTTCTTTAAGTGTTGAAGGAACTCCTGTATTTAATCCTGAAACACCAGAGTTAGGAGATACGCCAAATTATGATTTGGAAGATAGTAAAGAAGTTGAATATAAACCATTATCATCAGAAGAGATTATGAAAAATTCATTATTACAACAAGATGAAAATAAAGAAGAAGAAGAAGAAGAAAAAGAAGAAGATGAGAATAAAGATAAATTAAAAACGGTATCAGGTGGTAAGAAAAATATAATTATTTCGACATAATATATTATATAAAATTGAATTTAAAATTATTATTATATACTATATAATAATAATGTCGTTTGATCTATCCGTTAGTAGTTCTTTCTTTTCGAGCTTATATAAAAGTAGAGAAATAATATTACAAATTTTAAAAACTAATAAGTATGACGTAAGTGAATATGAAAATTTTAAATCACACGAATTACATGCTATGATGAAAAATAATGAAATGGATATGCTGTTAAAAAAAAGTGATGGTAATAAAAAGATATATATAAAATTTTATGAATTAACTGGCAAACAATCAAAAGTATTAAGACAAACAGTAATAGATGAAATAATTGAAGATTTATATGAAATAGAGAATATATTAACAGAAGAAGATGATTTATTAATTATAAGTGAAAATAATCCAAGCGAGCCAATAAATATATATTTAAAGCATATATGGGAATCTGAAAATAAGTTTATTAATATAATTTCTGTAAAGAATTTGCAATATAATATTTTGAATCATAAATTAGTACCAAAACATACTATTTTGACAGAAAAAGAAACAGCTGAAATAAAAAAGAAATATAATATTAATAATAATTCTGAATTACCTGAAATATCAAGATTTGATCCAGTTGCAAAGGTAATAGGAATGAGACCTAATCAAATATGTGAAATAATTAGAAGTAGTAAAACAGCAATAACAAGTAAATATTATAGATGTTGTATAAATATATAGATATATTATTTTTTAATATAATATATATATTATGACAAGTATTTCAGATAGTATTTCAGACAGTATTAATAATTTAGGTAGTACTTTTTCTAATACATATAATAATCAGACTAGTGATAATAATCAGACTAGTGATAATAATCAGACTAATGATAACAATCGAGGTAATCAATTACAATCCGCAGAAAGTACTTTAACAGATGTAAGAAGTGGATTAACAGAACAAGCTCAAAAATTAAATGAATTACAATCAACATTACAATCAGTTTCAAAGGATGCCAATAATCAAAGCGGTGGATTTAAAGATCAAATAGAAGGCAAAGAAGTATCAGTTCAAGGTCAATCCAGTTATTCATTGTATGGTAAGAGATCAAATGTTAGTAATTTAGAAGGAATAGAATCACCTGAAATATTAGAAAAAGCAGTAAATGAGATGGCATCACAATTTGTAAATAAAATACATGAATTAAAAGAAAAATTTGTTCAATATAAACTAGATGAAGAAAATAGTGCTAATAAACGATTATATGAAAGATGTAGTCATGAATTAGAATTCTTAAGAAATAATGGCTATAAATTAGATAGAAAAATTGTAAAAAATAATAACATATTAAATTTAAGATTATCAAGTATAGATGGCGAAATAAGCAAAAATTTACATATAGGAAATACATTAAGGAGTAAAATTCAACAAGAAAATGATGAAGATTCTTCATTTTCTCAATTTAAAGAGGATGAAGTACAAGAATATAGAATAAATATGTTTTATATCGTTGGAATGTTTTTAGGTGTAGGAATTTTGATTAAAAAAATAATAGATTTCACTCCAAAAAAATAAAAAATTTTCTATTTAATGAATATGAGTAAAAGAAAAGATAAAAAAAGAAATGAAGCAATGGTAAATATGATAGAAACAATAAACGCAAGAGAAGAGACCAGTCGTAAAGAGATGGATATACGACTAAATCAATATATAATTTTAGTAATAATTGCATTATCAACATTTGGTGTATTATTATTTCAAATAGGTAAAAAAAAATAATAAGAAATAATATATATATAAATGGCATTTGAAAATATTATGAAAAAATATATTAATATAGATGTACCTTTAGATGAAATTAGAAAAAGAGTAAAATTAGTTTCACAAGAAATAGAAACAATAAATGGTAACGAAGAGGAAACATTAAAAAAAATGAACATGCATAGATTAATATATATGTTTTTAACAATATTAATGGTTGTTTTTTTGATATTATCTGTAAATTTAATTTAAAATAATTATTTATATAATATATGGTAAAGAATTATAATAATATAAATACTACAAATAATATCAAAGATAATGAATTTATATCACTTAAGCAAGGTAGTACATATAATAAAAATAAGAATAAATTAAGAAAAGGTACAAATCCAGCAATTGAGGGATTTTCAGGACAAGTAAAACCCGAAGATTATTTATCATCACCGTTATTTAGAAAAATATATAAAACAAATAATGTTCCTCCATCTACGATAGAAGGTTTTACTGATGAACAATTTGATTCAGTAGATAAAATAAAAGAAATAAGCCAAGTATCTGATAACAATAATAAAGAATTAGAGGATTTATATAACCAATTCAATAGTAAAGTAAATGAATATAGAGAAGAAAAATCGAGAATTTCAGATATTACTAAAAATTATTTATTAAGAACTGGTTCATCACATAGTTATCATGGAAAAAATGTACAAACAGATGATGGTGTAAAAGGCTTTGTTACTAATAAAGGTGTATTTAAACGATATCCAGATGATGCAACATATCAAAGTTCTGTAGGAAAAAATAATTGTCCAACATCAAAAGATTTAGTAACAATAGAACAAACATTTTCAAATTTAAATAGTTCTATGAGTCCTATGATTCAAGGTAGTGATATATCATCTATGCAAAATAAAGTGAGATATATTAGAGTAGAACACAGTAACCAATATCTACATTTCCAAGAATTAGAGGTTTATTCAGGTGATGAAAATTTAGCCAAAGTGACAACTGAAATACAAGAACAAACAGCTGATGAAAATAAAAATTTTAATTGTAGTGGAACAGTATATTATGGTAAAAAATATGTAGATGGTAATAGTGGTGATATTGCTAGTTATGATGATTTAGTACAATCAGATTATTTTAAATTAGATAATTCTGGTGATTTCAAATGTGCTAACTCTTCATTTTCTGATGGATCATATTCAGAAGAAAGAGAATATCCACCTGTACCTATTTCATTGAGTACTACTGTATCTGGACGCGCATCTACAAGTACAGGTACTGTATCTGGTCAATCATATGGTAATGGTACTTATACAATCTCTGTAAAAGATTCACAACATAATATAAATTCTGATATAGAAAATGGTAATTTAACATTAATGAGCAAACAACCAAAAATTGGAGAAATTTTGGGTGGTACTGTAGTATCACCTGTATATTATAATACAATACAAGTTAATATTGTTGCAACAATTACATATCCTGTTACACTTTATTTTACAAAAGTTATAATAACTGGTTATCAAAGTAATACTGCATTTAATCCGCAAGCAATTAGTGTAGAAGGTTCAACAGATGGGAGTACATTTACAACAATAGGTGGATCAAATCAATATGATGCATCTATTGGTAATTTAACATTTACTGCTACATCTCAAACTGAATTGAAATATATTAAATTAACTGAAACAGGAAATGCCCCATATGGACTATGGAGTGAAATATATACATATGGTAAAGAAAAAAGTACAGGAGATCCTTTACCTGGAACTCAAAAACAATGTATTTGTAAAGTACAAAGTGGTGGTGGAACAGTTAGTCAAAGTTCAAAAGGGTGGAGTGGTGAAGGATCATTAACAATAGATGGAAATAAAGATGATAGTCAAATATGGCCTAATTCAGTACATACACAAAATGGTAAAGATGAATGGGTTGAATTAGATTTACAAAAAGAAGAGGATGTAACTCGTGTTACAATATATAACAGACCTGATTGTTGTCAAGATAGATTAAATGGTGCCAAAATAAAATTATTAAATGAAAAACGCGAACAAGTGTATCCAAGTATTGGATTGACAGATGAAAGAACTCAAGAATTTATGATAAGAACAGTACCGCGTGGTCAAACGTGTGGAGGAGAAGGTGTCAATGTATTTGTAAATAAATATCCATCAGTAAAAGACGAACAACCTTCATATATTGGTTGTTTTAACGACAATAGTAGTCGTACAATGACATGGGACGGAGCTGCATATATGTCATACGATGATTGTAAGCAAAAGGCGATTGATAATAAAAATACATTTTTTGCGTTACAAGATACTCAATCAGATGGAACAAGTGCATGTATGTTGAGTAATAATATAATAAAGACTACATCATTGGGTGAAGCAATTGCAAATGAATATACATGGGCAACAAATACACAAAGTTCGAGCGAGAGTACATATTATTTATATTTGGATTATAGTGGTAATTTAGAATTAAAAGATAGTGCAAACAATGATGCAGTAATATGGCAAACAAATACTTCATCAAATGATGATGATGGAAATGATAATTATATTAAATTTAAAAAAACGGATTATCCAGGCAATGATATCGAAGGAAAAGCATTAAGTCGTAGTGATTGTCGTGATTATTGTGATGATAATAACGAATGTGTAGGTTATAATGTAAGTAAAACAAGTAACTTTTGTTGGTTTAAGAAAAAATTAGGAACAAGAAGTGATACTAATGATTGGAATTTTTTCTTAAAAGGTAGAAGAACATTTTTAGTTATAAAAAATAACGGTGATTTGGTATTATATACTGGTACTCCAAATGATGGAACAAAAACAAAAGATAGAAAACAATTATGGTCATCTAATACAGGTGATGATAGCGGTATGGTAGTAGAATCATGGAAACCAGATAAAAATAGTTCAAATAAATATAAAACAAATTATTTATTACCCGGTCAGAGATTAGATGCAAATAAATTAATATCTTCAAATAATGGTAAAAGAATAGCAATAATGCAGAGTGATGGTAATTTTGTAGTATATAAAGGTAAAACAAAATGTGTAGATAATAAAGATTATATAGGTGGTGCTAGTTGGACAAATGCAGTTTATATGTTAAATAATACATTGTTTAAAACATCTCAAGGTAAATTTGTAAATGGTGATCCGGTAAAAGATATAACACCTAAATATACAAAAGTACAACTAGGTGATTGCATGCAACAATGTCAATCATCAAATGAATGTAATAGTTTTTCATTTGGGAAAGAAAATAAAGATGATAGCTTTGATACTTGTTATTTATATAGAAATATACCTCAATCTACAGATAGTAATATGAAAATGTCAAGTTATCAGCCAAATATAGCAAATCCATTTAATATAGGATGGGAACATGCTGGAAAAATGGGTTATGTAGATGAAAATTCGGTATTACATGAAATGTCGGATAAATATAAAAGTTGGAAAGATGAATATGTTGAATATTTAAATACTGATAGTAAATATAATGAAATATCTAGTGGAACAATTACAGACACTAGTAATACATCAGCAATAGATCAAGTGAAAGATTTATGTAGTGCTAATTCTGAATGTGCTGGTTTTACATTGAATACATCCAATAATAGTTATAGTTTAAAAAATGAAAATATGTATCCAATCGGAAGTAAATCATCAAATATAAATGATGTAAATTTATATGTAAGAAAACGTAGTGTGAATAAAGTAAATGGTTGTAGTGCAGATATTAAAGAAATATCAAGTACTCAATGGGAAAATTATGAAAAGGGAAATATGTATGATGATAATATTAAATGTGGATTATCAACCGAATTAGATAATAATAGATTGAATGAATTAGATGATGAATTAAAACAAGTTCTAGATAAAATATCGAATAAAATAACAACAATTTCTTCTCAAAATATAAATAATGATATTGAAACAAAACGTGAAATTATGTTAATGGATCAAAGATTTAAAGAATTAGAGAGTGTTAAAAAAGAATTAGAAACAGTTGAACCTCATAGAGAGAAAGACGATATGTTAGATCAAACATTAAATAGAAAAGATCAAAGTGTATTGCCATCATTATTTAATTATTGGTTTAAAGATAGACAAGAAAATGTATCAGATGGAGGATTAACGAGTAGTAATGAAGGTGTTCAAACATCAAGTGGTAGTGCATCAGAAGGTGTTGGTTGTGAAAATCAAGCAGCATGTATGGATGATTTGAATACTTATAATCAAGAAGCATTTACAACATTAACAACTCCTTTTGAAGATTATAAAGAAGATTATAGTGTATTAGCTCTTGGTACATTGGGGATTATAGGTACAATGATGGCATTCAGTGCCTGTTCTAAGTGTAAATAAATAATATCTAATATATATATATACTATGAATGTATATATTAGAATAAAGCCTCCCGAGTGTTTTTCACAAAAAACTACATTTGTGGATAAAAATGAAAAAATATTGACATTAGTTCAAAAAAAATATGATGTTAGAAATAAACCAATATTGGATAAACATGATTTTAAATTCTCAAAAGTATTTGATATTGATTATATTAATGAAGATATATATAGATATTTTGGTGAAGAAATGATATTAAATTTTTTAGGTGGTTCAAATTGTACATTTTATTTGTATGGACAAACAGGATCAGGTAAAACTCATTCTTTATTGGGATATAAAGAACCAGGTATATTACACTATGTGTTAAATAATTTAACAAAGCATATTTCTAAACAGATATCTAATTCGTGTTTAAAATTAAAATGCTATCAATTATATTATAATAAAATATATGATATATTTTCAAATAATAAACAAGTCAGTGGTTATGATAACGGTAATGATAATTATGTAATAAACGGATTAGAAACTAAAAGTATAAATAATAGTAATTATCGAGATTTGATAAATGAAATAACACACAATAGACATGTTAGTGTATCAAGTGAAAATGATACATCTAGTCGTAGTCATTTAATAATTGAAATAAAATTTGGAAATAATGTATTTAGACTTATTGATTTAGCTGGTAGTGAAAAATTGAAAAATGTTAAAAATAATAATATAAATGAAAATGGTGATATAAATAGAAGTATATTAGCATGGAAAGAATGTATTCGAGCATTAAAACGAAAATCAAAATATATACCTTATAGAGGACATTTATTAACACGAATATTAAAAAGCAGTTTTGTAAATAATTCAACTACTTGTGTATTAGGAACAGTGAGTTGTGAGAATCGTAACTCTACTGATTCATTAAATACATTAAAATATATGCAAGATATTACACTTCTCTCTATAAATAAAGTAGATAAGAAAAAGATGAAGTATAGAAGTAATGTATTTGATAAAAGCTTTAACTTTAAAAATATAATAGATTGCAAGAAGAAGTTGGAGAGAATAAAAAATCAGAGAGAAGATATAATAAATAATATGATTACAAGAATGACATCTAGCGAAAGTAAGTCTGCATTAGTAGATGTATTAAATAAAGAAATATATATTTTAGAAGATATGAGAAACAAAATGATATAAAATAAAAATCATTTTCTTCACAATGTATATTATGGGAAAAGATTCAAATAATTCATGGATAAATATTGAAGGCGACGAAGGTTTAAAAAATGATGAAGAATTAGATAAAGAAAAAATTAAAATAGAAATTAAAAAACGAATAAAGGAAATGGAAATAAAAGGCAAACAAGTTAATACACATACAAATGAAACAATTACTAATATGTTATCATATTTAAGTCAATTGCAAAATACCGAAAAAGAGTTATATGAAATATTAAAAGATGATAATGATGTCACAGATAAACGAGATATAGTTAATAAAATTAATAATCTCTCAACAAAACGCGATAAGCTTTACGGTGATATGAAACAAATGTCTAAAGATGTAAATAATCAAAATAAGAATACAAGTAATAGTTATGGTAATCAATTAAAATTAATTTCATTAGCTGAAAATGAATTAAATAAAGAGAAGGATAGATTAAAAATTTTAAATGCTGAAAAATATAATAAATTAAGAATGGTACAAATTAATACATATTATAGTAAAAGATACGAATCTTTAGCATATGTTACATTATTAGTTATTGGATTTTTTATAATTACTATACTTATTAATTTATTAACCAGCAGGGGTATAATACCAGAAAATATAACAAATACACTTAGTCCAATCTTAATAGGTATTGCACTATTTATATTATTTTTAGCATATAATGATTTTTCAAGAAGAAGTAAATTTAATTTTGATGAATATGAAACAGGAAAAGAAGATAGTAATGGAGATGATGGTGAATTTGAAATATGGCCCGAACCAGATATGGGAACATGTATTGGTTCTTATTGTTGTGCAGATGGAACAGAATATGATTCAGGAGATGATACTTGCAAACCTATTAATGGTCCAAATAAAGAGGAAGATGATTCTGATAGTGAGGAAGATAACAATGATAGCGATAATGAAGGATTTAGAGGAAATAGAAAAGAAAAAAATAGAAAAATAAATGTAGTAAAACCATATAAATTATCAACAGGATTTGAAGTAATATAAATTTTTAATGTATTTTTAAATAAAAATAATGACACTATATAGTAGTTAATTATGGTTGTTAAAAATTATACAGATGAATTTGATCCTAATTATTATATGAATAAATACCCAGATATTAAAAATGCATATGGTACAAATTCATGTGATTTATTTACACATTTTCAAAATTATGGCGCAAGTGAAGGACGTTTTTTAAATTATAGTGTAGAGAAAGAAAGTGAATTAGATAATCCAACATTTAGTCAAAATTATATGCAATTTGATGATTTTAGAATAAATAATGATTCTAGTAATACTAAAATAGAAACAAAAAATTATAGTAATAATGATGATTGTATTCAACATTGTAATGATTTAGATGATTGTGTAGGTTTTACTAAAAATAGTAATAAATGTCATTTTTATTCGGGCACGGTGTATCCAAATGATGGAATAGAATATAAAAAGAATAGAACAACCTTTATAAGAGAACGAATAAATAATACGGTATGTGATGCAGATTGTAAGAAAGATAAGAAATTAAAAACACTAGAAGAAAAATATCAAAAATCTTTATATAATTATAATCAAGCTCCAGAACAATTAAAAAATACCAAAAAGAAAATTATTATTTTAAAAAATGGCGAAACATATTATGAAGAATTATATAGAAAAGAATTAGAAAAAAGTATAAATATCACTGTAAAAAAAGTATTAACTGAAAATAAGAAAAAAGTGGAAGATACAAAAAATTCAATAAATGATTTTAAACAAAAATATGTTTTATACAAGAATCATTTAAATAATTATTTAGATGATATTGATAAAAATAATAAAGTATTTGAGAAAAATTTATATGACGCGATGACCGATAAAGAATTAGATGCTAGAAAAAGTTATTATGAGAGTAAAGAAGTAGAAAATATATCATGGTATTCTCGAGTTTTTACTGTGTTATTTTATATTATTTTTGTTATATATTTAATATTATTTGTACTTAACTCTGCATTTAAAGTACCATTAAATATTGTATTTTTATTGTTTATGTGTTTCTTTCCTTTAATTTGGGCTCGTGTATTTTTGAAATATATATTATTAATAACAAATTATTTATATAATCAAATTCCTAGAAATGTTTATTATGATATTTAATATTATATTTTAATTATTTATATAATATTAATATATGGATGCACACGTATTAACATTTGCCACACATAACGAAGGTACATTCAAAGATATTGTAAATAATAAATATAATATACCTATCAAAGTACTTGGATATGGTGAAAAATGGACAGGATTTAGAATGAAATTTGAATATGTATATGATTATATACAAAATTTGAATGATAATGAAATTGTCTTTTTTTTAGATGGTTTTGATAGTTATATCAATGGAGATTTGAATGTAGCTATAGAGAGATTCCTAAATATGAATGAAAAAGTAGTATTTTCATTACAAAGTATAGATAGTCCAACATTTCCTATAAAATTAAATGAAATTTTAGTTAAAACTTCATTTGGCGAATGTTATGATAATTTAATAGCAAATAGTGGATTATATGTTGGATATGTAAAATATTTAAAAATTTTATTAAAAGATGCAATTGTACAAAAATGTAATGATGATCAAAGAAATGTAAATGACTTATGCAAAAAATATGATTTTATAAAAATAGATAAAAAAAATAAAATATTTAAAAATATTTCAAATATAAAAGATTTGAATAAAACTAATGCTATTTTTGTACAATTTCCAGGAGCACAATCATTTAATCGTACAACAAGAGCAATATTTGAATATACACAATTCTTTTTTAAATATTATGTTTTATTATTTTTAATTATTTTGATTTTAATTTTTGTCTATATAAAAAAACCATTTTATTATTATTTGGTAACATTATTAATATATTTTTTATTACTTTTCAATTCTGATATGAGTTGTTTATAAATCAGATACTAATAATAATATAGTACCTGTAATAAAATAACCTAAAAGTACATCTATGGTATAATGTCCTTTTGTTACTATCAGTAATAATGCAATTAATATTTGAATAAATATTAAAAAATAAAATACATTAGTATCAACTAAATCATAATTATATATTAAATATAATAATATAAGACTTACAGACGTATGACCGCTAAATATTTTATCGTTACAGTGTCCAATAATATAGTTTAAATAATTATTTTGTAATTTACAATGATCTTTTTCACACGAAGGAAGTATAGTTACAGATGTTGTTATTGCTCTAAAAAATATAATAATAGATACATATTTGAAAATACTTATAAAATAATCGAGTTTTGGATTTATTAAAAAAGGTATTAATAATATTAACATAATATAGTTTATTAAATAATGATATTTCGATAAGTTTGGTATATTATTAATTATTATATCATATAACGGCTCTTTATGTGTATATTTATGTGGTTCCCCATATAGTAAATAGCTTGTAGAACATAAATGCATTAAATATGGAATAATATATGCAACTAGTGGTATTTCGTGAAAAAAATTATTAATTTTATTAATTATATCTCTATTTTTATTCATATATATATATATTGATAAATATATTATTTTGGTAATATATTTATTTAATCGCTATCTGAATCAGAATCACTACTTCCTTCATCGTATATG